>MDTB01218576.1_pt1 | contig 19636 bp, 16 predicted proteins | sample 811161 | NCBI WGS metagenome assembly MDTB01 (sample SAMN05326650, study PRJNA326480) | marine metagenome | isolation source: seawater | place: Mediterranean Sea | collected 2009 | reverse complement strand
TGGCAACTCGTCCACGGCTAATCAAATGGCCGATGGCAAGATCGACAGCATGTTGACGGTTGATTTGCAGTACAACTACTCCTTCGGCGAAGTGGCTTTCTTAAGCGACTCCAACGTAACAGTGGGCCTGCAGAACATCTTTGATGAAGTGCCTCCGGTTGTATCGTATGTAACCGCTTACGATCCAACGTTGCACGATGGACGTGGACGACTATTTTTCTTAAGAGTGGGTGGTTCGCTCTAAAGAAAATTTTCGACAAAGCCCCCTCGATTCGAGGGGGCTTTTTTTTTGGGCAGAATTAAAGACTGTGCGAACTTGCAATTTGTCACCTACACAAATGTTCGGGTAAGTTGATTCACAAGGCTTTAAAACCTACCTAAACTTCATCTTCTACAACCGTCAAGGTAAATCCATGAAGCTGTATTCTTTTTTGATCGCGTTCGCCCTTCTAGTCAGCGCAAATAGTTATGCGGAGCAAACATCCCCATGCTCGCAAATCGCTGACAAGGCGGAGCGACTAGAGTGTTTCGATCGGGAATTCCCCAGTGAGATTAAGGCATCCGCAAAGACGTTACCATCGGTAGAGGCATCCCAAACGACAGTCGTCAGCACTCCAGAACCGATTGCTGATGTGGTAGCCGATGACCAGTCCACGCAAAAACCTAAGGAAGAGATGTCTCTTGGTGGTCTGTTTGATTGGAAGAGTCAGCCAGAGGTGGAGACTGAGATCGCTGCGATTCGATCCGGGTCCAAGCAGCGCATGGTATTCCGGTTAGCGAACGGCCAAATTTGGATGCAAACTACTCCCCGGGCTTTGCCTTTTAAGGCCGGTGATAAAGTGACCATTAAGAGCGGTAGGATAGGTGGGTACATCATGCGTTCTGCAAGTGGAACCAGTTCCCGCGTTAAACTCATTGAGGGATAAGGTAGCTCGGCCGTTGAACGGTATTACCGTTCCTGCTACCAGGAGGGGCACTGTTTTCTGTCCCGAGTGAGGCTGCTGGCTCCAGAGCCATTGACTGCGAGCGGCTCCAGCGCCGGTGGAACACCTTGGCGCTGAAGGTGACGTGATAAATTGACTCGAACAAATCCAGCGAGCTTAAGAGCGTTCGTCCTTCTCCATTTGTTCAATTGATGGGATCAGGGTGATTCGAAATACTGCATTGGCGTTGATTGCTTGCTTGGAAAACAGCATTGGCAAGTCTTCGTCATTTGCCCAGTTCTCTAGCAGGTTATTATAAAATCTAGATCTTGGATCACCAGACTGCCCTGGTGCATTGGTCATGCGTGCCGCATCCCAATTCCCTACATCGACCACCATGCGAAATGAGGCGCCGCTGCGTACTAGAAAATCTTTTGCACGGAAGCCAGTGTTGTTCGTTGTATTACTGCTGCCACCACGTCCGTGCTCCGTCATCGTTAATGTTCTGCGGGCATCGTCTGAGACAAGATTCAGTAGTGGGTGATGAAATTCAGTCCGGTGTAAGTCACCCCAGCGCCATTGCTTAGGATTATTGCCGAGCAGTTGTTGGGTTTCTGCCCAAGCTTTCGGTAGCGTCGCGTAGGCCTGTTGTTTGCCTTGTGGGGTAGATAACAGACTGAGCGCGGTGAGGGTATCGAGGCTCGGCGCCATTTGGGTGTCAATGCCATCATCGATTAAGCGCATTAATGCCGGCTCTAGGTGGCGGTGATACCAGACATTCCATAACGCTGCAGCAGCTGAATCTCGGTCTAAAACAGCGTTCCATCCTGCGAGTAAGGCGCCGCCCTGGGGTACTTCTGTACCAAGCTCCGGTAAGCCCAGCAAAATTTCTCTGGCAAAAATCGAGTGATAGTCGCGCTGCAAATCGGTGGAGTCTTGCAGGCTGTGTTGATCTTGGCGCTCTAAGACTTCCCACAGTCGCTTGTAGCGCCATGGCGCGGACCATTCAAATCCGACCCGAAATTTATCAATAGGATAGTCTTCTGGCAGGCTCATCGCGTTTGCTGTGCCGCTAAAACCGCGTTTTGGATTATATTCTTCGGGTAGCACATCCATATCGAAGTACCCGTCCCACTCATAACTGCCGTCGCCGGGCACGGGTAATAGACCATCCCAATTGTCGCGCTTAGGAAAACGCCCGGCCGGTTTGTAGCCAATATTGCCGTCAATGTCGGCATAGACCTGATTCTCGGCAGGCGCTCCCCATCGATTCAGGGCGCCCACGAAAGTGCGGAAGTTCTGTGCACGCATGTACTCGATGCTGCCGAAATATGGGGCCATGCCGGGTTCCAACCAAGCCGCGCGGACCGCAAAAAAATGTTTTTTAGTTGCGGCCACTACTGGGCCGTGACGGGTGAACTGTAAGTCCACCGTGCGAGCCTGCTCGCCGTTTATATTGATGGTCTCCTGCACCGTCTGCAGCGGCTCTTGCCGCCCTTGATAGACGTAGCCGGAACCCCTGCGCTCGTAAATGTACAGATCTTCCTGATCAATGGGGAAGATCGTTAAACCAAACGCTATCCTTTCATTGTGGCCAATTGAAATGCCCGGTAGCGCCGGTTCGCCTGCGCCAATAACGTTTATACCCGGAGCATTCAGATGGGCGATGTAGCGTAGTGAGGGCACCGCATGGCCACGATGGGGGTCATCTGCCAGTATGGGTCGCCCCGTGGCGGTTCGCTCGCCACTTACCACCCAATTGTTGCTGCCCATGTCACCTCGGTAGTCTTGATATGCCGTGGTTGCAATGGCGTCTCGTTCATTAGAGCGGCCCCCCATGGCGGCAGCAAAGTCCACGGGACTCTTTGCCAAGAAATAGAGATCTAATACGTTATCGGGAATAGCACAGGGGTCTGATCCGTCGGGTATTTCAGTTACCCAACTGGGCTCCAGTACTTTCCAGCTTGCGGCGAGGTCTAATTTGCCCTGGCAGGCGAGCCGTGCACGCCAGACTTCGGTGGTAACGTTGCGCCATAAGCCGTTACTGCGTATGCGTACCACATCTTCAGCAGCCCATTTTGCCGGCGCATATCCTAGCAGCGTGAACTCTGGGGGCAGCAGATTGGCATCTTTTTCGGTTAAATCGATAAAGGCGTTAATTCCAGCTGTAAAGGCTTCAGTGATTTTCTTTGCATCATTGCCATAAGCCAGCCACTCGCTGTACATATCACCCCGATACAGGAACAGGCGAGCTGCCCGATCTTGATTAACATAGGCAGAACCAAGTACCTCTGACAGACGACCGAGTCCGCGTCGGCGCCAGGTGTCAATCTGCCAAAGCCGGTCTCGAGCCGCGTTAAAACCCTGAACAAAAAAAGCGTCATAGTGGTCATTAGCATAGATGTGCGGCACGCCCCATTGGTCCACGATAATTTCTGCAGGTTTGGTCAATCCCGCCACGGTATACCGAGCGTCCTTATCAATTTTGGCTGTTGCAGCATGGGTGTATACGCTGATCACTAGTGCGCTAATAAAAACGACTATTCGCATAGTGGTGCTCCTCAATTGCGGTTCTTGTCTCCGCCGACGATTATTCCATGAAAAACGCTGGCGCAAAAAAAAACCCCGCATCGCGGGGTTTTTCTTGCAGCTTTAAAAGCTAAGGCTAGTCCCAGGTCAGTGCACCACCGGTTTGATAATCGGTAACGCGTGTTTCGAAAAAGTTCTTTTCCTTTTTCAGGTCCATAATTTCGGACATCCATGGGAATGGATTCTTTGCTCCGGGAAACTGCTCTGACAGGCCAATTTGCGCTAACCGGCGATTAGCAATGAACTGCAAGTACTCTTCCATCATGTTGGCGTTCATGCCGAGGACGCCTCTGGGCATGGTGTCTCGTGCGTAGGCAATTTCCAGCTCTGTGCCTTCCAGCACCATTGCGCGTGCCCATTCTTGCATATCTGTTTGCCACAGCTGGGGGTTTTCTAGTTTGATCTGGTTGATTACATCAATGCCGAAGTTAACGTGCATGGATTCATCGCGCAGTATGTACTGGAACTGTTCTGAGGTACCGGTCATTTTGTTGCGACGGCCCATCGACAGAATTTGGGTAAATCCGCAGTAGAAGAAGATGCCTTCTAATACACAATAGTAAGCGATCAGGTTCTTCAGTAACGCTTTGTCTGTTTCTAACGTTCCGGTGTTGAAGGTTGGATCGTTTATTTCTTGGGTGTACTTCAATGCCCAAGACGCCTTCTTAGCGACAGCAGGCACTTCGTGATACATGTTAAAGATTTCGCCTTCATCCATGCCCAACGACTCAATACAGTATTGATACGCATGGGTATGGATTGCTTCTTCAAATGCTTGTCGTAGTAAATACTGACGGCACTCTGGGTTAGTAATTAGACGATAAATTGCCAGTACCAGATTATTTGCAACCAGTGAATCAGCGGTGGAAAAGAATCCGAGGCTGCGTTTTACGATTGTTCGCTCGTCGTCACTGAGCCCGTCTTCGGATTTCCACAACGCAATGTCTGCGGTCATATTTACTTCTTGGGGCATCCAGTGGTTTGCACAACCATCTAAGTACTTTTGCCATGCCCACTCGTACTTGAAGGGCACGAGCTGATTCAGGTCCGCTCGGCAGTTGATCATGGCTTTTTGATCAACGGTGACACGCTCACGGCTTTCGTTGCCCGAAAATTCAGTAGTTGTTGCTACTGGTGCTTCAGGCTCTGGTTCGCTGGCGACTACGGTGGGTGTTACTGGTTCCACGGATTCCATAACTTGGGGTGCCTCCGGCGCAACAGGCGCTGCTACTTGAGGTGGTGTAGCCGGTTGCTCGGACTTGTTGAGTGTTTGCAGTGCCGCGTCATTAACGACGGCGGCTTCTTCTGCATTGTTTTCGTAATCATCCCAACTCAGCATGATTTAACTCCTAAACGATATTACTGGCATGCTTCACAATCTGGATCATCCAGAGAGCAAGCCATGGGTACTGGTGCTGCGTCGCCGAGCTCCAGATCTGCACCGCTTACCGGTTCAACTGCCGGTGGTGTGGGTTCTGGTGCGGCTGCTTCAGCGGCAACACTGGGTGTTGCGGTTTGCGAGGAAACCGCATTTAGCGTGCCGCGGTCCAGTGTGGATTTCTCCGTGCTGGTAGCGCTTAAGGCACGCAAGTAATAGGTTGTTTTCAGGCCGCGTAACCACGCCATACGATAGGTGATGTCGAGTTTTTTGCCCGATGCACCGGCAATGTACAGGTTTAGTGACTGCGCCTGATCAATCCATTTTTGCCGTCGGCTGGCTGCGTCTACGAGCCAGCGGGGTTCGACTTCGAATGCGGTCGCATATTTTTGCTTCAGCTCTTGAGGGATTCGCTCAATGGCTTGCATGCTGCCGTCGTAGTACTTCAAGTCGTTAACCATGACCTTGTCCCACAACCCGAGACTCTTTAAATCATGCACCATGTAGGGGTTCACCACGGTGAATTCACCCGACAGATTCGATTTGACGTAGAGATTCTGGTACGTCGGTTCAATGGACTGGGATACTCCTGTGATATTGGCAATGGTCGCTGTTGGTGCGATCGCCATGACGTTGGAATTACGCATACCGTTGATCTGCACTTTGCTGCGCAACGCACTCCAATCTAATTTGCTGGATAAATCGACCTCTAAGAAACCTTCGCCACGTTCTGCTTGCAGCAATTTCAGCGAGTCGATGGGCAAAATGCCGCGACTCCACAACGAACCTGCAAAGCTCGCATAAGCACCTCGCTCTTTGGCGAGGTTGCTTGAGGCGTCAATGGCGTAATAGCTGATCGCCTCCATTGAAGTATCTGCAAATTCTACTGCGGCGTCAGAACCATAAGCTAAGCCTAGCTTGTACAAGGCATCTTGGAAGCCCATGAGGCCCAAGCCCACAGGTCGGTGGCGCATGTTTGATGTACGCGCCTGATCAACCGAGTAATAGTTAATGTCTATGACATTATCGAGCATGCGTACGGCAGTACGCGTGGTCTGTTCTAATTTGTTGAGATTCAGCTCGCCGTTCTCGATGTGCTGTACTAGGTTGATTGAACCCAGATTACATACAGCAATTTCGTCAGCGGACGTATTCAGAGTGATTTCAGTACACAGGTTTGACGAGTGCACTACACCGGTATGTTGTTGTGGCGAACGCACGTTGCAGGTGTCTTTAAAGGTAATCCACGGATGCCCCGTCTCAAACAGCATAGACAGCATCTTGCGCCATAGGTCGGCCGCTTTGATGCGCTTAAATAGCTTCAGTTCACCGTTACGTGTTTGCTCTTCGTACGCCAAGTAGCGTTGCTCAAAGGCTTTGCCATAAAGGTCATGCAAATCTGGTGCGTCAGCGGGCGACAGTAATGTCCATTCCCCATCTTCAGTAACCCGTTTCATGAATAGATCCGGGATCCAGTTTGCAGTGTTCATGTCGTGGGTGCGGCGACGGTCATCGCCGGTATTTTTACGCAGCTCTAGGAATTCTTCGATATCCAAGTGCCAAGATTCTAGATAGGCGCAAACTGCGCCCTTACGCTTACCACCCTGGTTGACCGCAACGGCGGTATCGTTGACAACCTTAAGGAAGGGCACAACACCCTGAGACTTACCATTGGTGCCCTTAATGTAGGTGCCCAGAGCGCGCACTGGTGTCCAATCATTACCCAAGCCACCGGCCCACTTGGACAACATGGCGTTGTCTTGAATTGCACCATAAATGCCATGCAGATCATCGGGCACTGTAGTTAAGAAGCATGAAGACAATTGTGGCCGCAACGTGCCTGCGTTGAATAACGTTGGTGTTGAGCTCATGTAATCGAATGAACTGAGTAGATTATAGAACTCTATAGCGCGCGCGCAGGGGTCGTCTTCTTCTGCTGCCAACCCCATAGCTACCCGCATAAAGAACACCTGTGGCAGTTCAATGCGAATATCGTTGGAGTGGATGAAGTAGCGGTCGTACAAGGTTTGCAGACCCAAATAGGTAAATAGATGGTCTCGCTCGGGCAGCAGCGCTGCGCCTAGACGATCTAAATCGAAGTCGGCAAGGTGTGGCGCCAATAACTCCAGCTCAATACCCCGGGCAATAAATTGCTTCAATGCTTGGGGGTAAACCGTCGTCATTTGCCCTTGGGTAGCGCTTTGTTGAGCGCCACTGCCGTCCACGTTGAGGAACGTCAGTGCTTCAGTGCGCAGTTCGTCTAATAACAGTCTGGCACTTACGTAGGTATAGTTTGGCTCTTCTTCAACTAAGGTTCGTGCTGTAATCAACACGGAGGTAGCAACATCTGCAGCGGAGATACCGTCGTACATGTTGTTCAAAGAATCACCAATGATGCGCTCTGCATCAACGTCGCTTAAACCTTCACATGCTTCAGTAACAATAGTGCGGATCCGGGCTACATCTAAAGGTGCTGTACTGCCATCGTTGAGGACCACGGATATGCCAGCAAATTTTTCATTTGTGGGCATCGCTTGTGCCACAGGTCCACGCTCTTGGGCTCGTTGTTCTCTATATAAAACGTAAGAACGCGCTACTTTGTGTTCGCCCGAGCGCATTAACGCCAGTTCTACTTGATCCTGAATCTCTTCTATATGCAGAGTGCCACCAGACGGCAAGCGTCGCTTGAACGTGTTGGTCATTTGATCGGCAAGGTTCACAACCAGTTCGCGTATACGCGGCGACGCAGCGGCAGTGCCGCCTTCTACCGCTAAGAACGCCTTGGTCATGGCGACCGCGATTTTATCTTGGGTATAAGGAACCACCGTGCCATTTCGTTTGATGATTTTAAGCTGCCCTGGTGCGGTCGCTGTCAGTGATGGCGACAGCGGTGGGGCTTCTGCTTGTTGATTCTGAGCGGTGGGTTGGGGTGTTAGGCCGGTCTGCGTTTCCATTTGCATCGGTATAAATTCTCTCTCTTAAGTGCTTGCGGTATTTGACCGTTCACACACTCCCTAGTTTTAGTTGTTTAATTTCGGTTTTGTTCGCTTGTTCGCTTGTTCGCTTGTTCGCTTGTTCGCTTGTTCGCTTGTTCGCTTGTTCGCTTGTTCGCTTGTTTGTGGCAGGTACGTGCTTTCGGCGCCACTGCAGAGCTACTTTAATTTGACTCAGTCAAAGTTTAAAACCCCTACATATAGGGTTTCTGAAAGTCAGACCCACAAGATAATGGGTTAATAAATCCTTTGCAAGAAAAAGTCTGTGGATAACCTGTTTACAGCTTTGGGTAAGTTTGTGACTAAGGTATGAGCAAGTAGAAAAACTGCCAGAACGCTGTTTTTTGTCCCTTTTCTCGCGGTTTTTTGCGTTCTGAAACAGCTTTAGACCCGTTGCAGACAATCCTTTAGCATTAACGATACGACTCACCGGTGTTGACTAAAGGGGACAATTTTTTGAATTACATCATGGCTCTTGATCAGGGTACCTCTAGCAGTCGCGCAATTATTTATGACGCTACTGGTGAGGTCGTGACAGTCGCCCAAACGGAGATTGACCTGTTTTTCCCGGCCGATGGCTGGGTAGAACAAGACCCTCAGCAGCTTTGGCAGTCCATACTCACCGTAGGTCGGCAAGCTATTGCGCAGTCAGGGCTGGCTGCTGATGCAATCAAAGCGATTGGCATTACCAATCAACGTGAAACAACGCTGCTATGGGAGCGTGCGACCGGTAACTGTGTCCATAATGCCTTGGTATGGCAGGATCGGCGGACTGCAGCCCTGTGCCAACAGATGGCTACGGACAGTCTTGCTGACGGTAAACCGTTAGCCGAGTCGATTAGCGATATTACTGGCCTCATTATCGACCCCTATTTTTCCAGTACGAAACTGGGCTGGTTGCTCGATAACGTTGCAGGTGCTCGTGCAGCGGCCCGCGATGGGCAACTGTGTTTTGGCACGGTAGATAGTTTCTTGCTGTGGAAATTCAGCAAAGGTCAGCGTCATTTAACCGACGCGACTAATGCGAGTCGAACTCAGTTGTTTGATATCAATGCTCAGGTTTGGAGCGAAGAACTGCTGGCTTACTTTGATATCCCTCAGGCGATCCTGCCCGAGGTTATGGACAGTGCCGGGCATTTTGCGGTGGCCGATCCGGACTGGTTCGGAGCGCCAATCCCGATAACAGGTGTAGCGGGCGATCAGCAAGCCGCGTTAATCGGCCAAGCCTGCTTTAGCGCGGGAATGTCCAAGAGCACCTACGGTACAGGTTGTTTTGCCATGACTAATACCGGTGCAGAGCGGCCTCACTCGAAGCGGCGCCTACTGACGACCGTTGCTTATCGCATTGCTGGGCAAACCTGTTACGCGCTGGAGGGCAGTATTTTTGTCGCTGGTGTAGCGATTAAGTGGCTGCGCGACCAACTCAGTTTGATTGACAATGTGGCTGAAACCCAGGCTGCTTTTGAGCGCTGTCAGGGCGACAGCAACGGCGTTGTTGTGGTGCCAGCGTTTACTGGCTTGGGTGCCCCGCATTGGCAACCAGATGTGCGTGGATTGATTACCGGCTTAACCCTCGACAGCAGCCGTGATCATGTCATCACGGCCACATTACAAAGTGTGGTGTTGCAAACAGCCGAATTACTGCGGGCCATGGCGGGTGACGGTGCTGTGGTCAAAACGCTGCGAGTAGATGGCGGCATGGTGGTCAATGACGCTCTGTGTCAATTTCTGGCCGATATTTTAGATGTTCAGGTACAACGCCCGCAGGATGTTGAGACCACGGCTAAGGGTGCGGCGGTATTGGCGGCCTTAGGCAGCGGCCAACTCGCAGATCTCCAAGACGCTGCCAGTGCTTGGCAACTGGATCAAACCTTTACCGCCATGATGCCCCAGGAGCGACGGCAGCAGTTGTTGGACAACTATGCCCGAGCGGTGACGCAAGCCTTATCAGGCTAGGATAGTGTTGGGGTGGCGCCGTTGTGACCCAGCAGGAGAAACTCGACCAAGGCTTTTTGGCTGTGCAGGCGGTTGCCGGCTTCTTGCCATACAACCGAGCGTGGATCATCGAGCAAGGTGGCACTGATTTCCTCACCCCGGTGCGCGGGCAGGCAGTGCATAAATAGGACATCGGACTTGGCCTGATCCAGCAGCGCCTCGTTCACCTGATAAGGTTCGAATATTTCTCTGCGCTGGGCTTCCTGACCTTCGTGCCCCATCGAAGACCATACATCGGTAACCACCAGATCGGCATCAGCCACCGCTTCGCTAGCGGCCTCCACTCGCTGTGCATTGTGGCCGTTGGCGAGAATGTCGGCGTTAGGCTGATGCGCGTCCGGGCAGGCTATACGCAGTTCAAAGTCCCATTGGGTGGATGCGTTAATGTAGGAGTGGCACATATTATAACCGTCGCCAAGGAATGCGACGCGCTTACCCTTTATCGAGCCGCGTAGTTCTTCGAAGGTCTGTATATCCGCTAGCAGTTGGCATGGATGCAGGAGTGAACTCATGGCGTTAATGACAGGGATGCTGACGTAGTCGGCCAGAGTTTGCATATCGCTTTGCTCGAGGGTTCGGATCATGACGATGTCGACCATTTCCGACAGCACCCGAGCAAGGTCTTCTATCGGCTCGCCGCGGCCCATCTGGCTGTCCTTGGTGCTCAAGAAAACAGCATGCGCGCCCAGTTGTGCCAAGCCTGCTTCGAACGCTAAGCGCGTACGTGTGCTACTCAGTTGCATAATAACGGCCGCTGTGCGGCCGACTAGCGGTTGATAAACGTCACCGCGCGCGTGCATTTCGCGGAACGTCTTAGCGCGCTCAATGAGGCTGCCCAGTTCGGCTTTGGAAAAATCCAATAACGATAAAAAATCCCGCTTTGACATAGTCACAGGTGCTCTAGTTAGGAAAAGGGAATTCAGCGGTTTAGCAGCGTGGCGAGTTTACTCACCAATTCGTCGGCTTCTTCATTGCTTAAGTTAAGAGGTGGCAGCAGGCGCACAATATTACCTTGGGTGACATTGATCAGAAGACCGTCGTTTAGTGCGTCGCTGACAAGCGAGGGCACTTCATCATTGAGTTCGACGGCAATCATCATGCCTAGGCCGCGAACCTCCGTTACCGAATTATTGCCAGCTAAGGCCGTTCTAAGACCATCAACAACGCGTTGACCTTGGATTTTGGCCTGGCTGCAGATGTTTTCTTCTTCTATGACGTCCAGCACTGCATGAGCAGTCGCGCAAGCCAGCGGATTGCCACCAAAGGTAGAGCCGTGATTGCCGGGCACAAAAAGTTGTGCCGCCTCACCCCGGGCCAGACATACGCCAATCGGTACGCCATTACCCAGGCCTTTGGCGGTGGTCACAATATCCGGTAGGCAGTCACTGTGTTGATAAGCAAAGTATTCACCGGTTCTAGCATTGCCCGTTTGTACTTCGTCCAGCATCAACAACCAGCCTTGTTGATCGCAAATTTTACGTAGCGCCGGCAGGTAACCACTATCGGGAATATATATGCCGCCTTCGCCGAGAATGGGCTCGACTAAAACCGCCACCACGCCAGCATTATTGTCAGCAATAGCTTGTATCGCATCGATGTCGTTGAACGGGGCACGAACAAAGCCACCTAGCAGGGGCTCAAAGCCCGCATGCACTTTGCGGTTGCCAGTGGCCGTTAGCGTAGCCATGGTGCGCCCATGGAAACTGCCCTCTACCACCACTACCGACGGCGTGTGGTTGCCTGCTCGATTACCCTTTAAGCGTGCTAGCTTGATCGCGGCTTCGTTAGCTTCCGCGCCAGAATTACAAAAGAAAGCGTTATCCATACCGGACAGTGCGCACAGGCGTTGTGCCAGTCGAGTCTGGTGTGGAATATCATACAGATTAGACGTATGCAGTAAGGCTTGCCCTTGCTCACTCAGTGCCTGGGCCACTTTTGGGTGGGCATGGCCAAGACCGCATACGGCGATGCCGGTTAGGGCGTCCAGATATTGATTGCCCTTATCATCTTGCAGGTAAGCGCCGTTGCCTTTGACGAAGGAAACAGGAAGACGCCCATAGGTGTTCATTACGTTGCTCATGGCCATATGCAAGATGTGCGATTTGCGCGGGTCTTAAAATGACAACAGGCCGCATAAGCCGCCTGTCCAAGGGCGAAACACTACTAAAGCATGCGCTAATCTTCAAGTGACGATAAGCGCTGCTTAACTGCTCAAAGCCCTGGCTAAACGCTCTAGCCCCTGAGTCAGCATGGCGTCAGGACAGGCAAAGTTAAAGCGTATGTAGTCTGGATGTCCAAATTGGGCGCCATCGGAAATGCCTAAACCGTGGGATTCGAAATGGGCTTCGACCTCGTTTAATCCCAGATCAGCGATGTTGATCCATGCCAGATAGGTGGCTTCGACCTTGGTCATCCGAGTCCCTGCTACTGCGGCTAACTTCTCCGCATTAGCACGCAATTGCCCTAATAATTGATTTAGCCAGTCGCTTCGATCATTGAAGGCGGCTTCGGAAGCGACCAAATTCAATGGCCCGATACCGGGTACCAAGCCCGCTTCCTGAGCCTGAAATTGTGCGCGCAAATCGGCGTCCGGTATTACTGCAGCTGCGCAGCCCAAGCCTGGGATATTGTAGGTTTTTGTCGCGGCGAACAGACTAACGGTGCGGTGGGCGATATCAGGTAGCCATTGGGCGACCGGGAGATGCTGAGATTCCTCTGCTAAAACGATATTGCAGTGGATTTCATCGCTGACCAAGATTAGATCATTGCGCTGGATAAAATCAGCTAAAGCTTGCAGCTCGGCAAGGGTGTAGGCACGACCGGTGGGGTTCTGTGGATTCGCAATCGACACCATCTTGACCCCATCGACTAGGGTTTGCATGCGATCGAGGTCCATTTGCCAACGCCCTCGGTCCAGTAGCAGCGGCACTCTCACATCTTGGCGCTGGACGTTGTCGGCGATCTCTAGAAATGGGTAATAGACAGGCGTCGGAATCATCACTTTTTGTTCGAGCCCGAGACAACGGGCGGCCATATTCATACCGGGCACAACGCCAGGTAGCCATACCACCCACTCTTCCGGGATCGACCACTGGTAATGGTGCTGTAGCCATCCCTGAAAGGCCTCCGTTAGGGTGGCCGGCGGTTTGGTATAGCCGATGATTGGATGGTCCAATCGAGCATACAAAGCATCGCGGATAAAGGCGGGCGCGGCGAAATCCATATCGGCGATCCAGAAAGGCAAAATGTCACGTCCAGCGTATTTGTCCCACTTGGTGCTGTGGGTGTTGCGACGATCAATCAGTTGGTCAAAGTCGTTCATGGTCTACTGGCGTCAACATGGTGATGGCAGATAATAGTCCGCTAGCGCTTGTCATGACTATGACCGACTGCAACGACAGGGTAGAATTTTACCGGTCCAAGGCAGTGATCACGCCAGAACAGTAAAGGAACTACTCATGTCTGAAGAAGTTATCGATACCATCAAACAGCAGATTTCCGAAAACCCGATTATTTTGTATATGAAGGGTTCACCCCAGGCACCACAGTGCGGGTTCTCAGCGCAAACTGTGCAATGCATGGTAGCTTGCGGGCAACGTTTTGCTTATGTCGATATCCTTAGCAATCCTGATATACGCGCGGCGATGCCCGGCTATGCTGAATGGCCAACGTTTCCGCAGCTATGGGTTGAAGGCGAACTTGTCGGCGGATGTGACATCGTCACAGAGATGTTCGAGTCCGGTGAGCTTGAAACGTTGCTTACGGATACGACAGCGAAGCACGAAGCGCCGGAGTAGGCCTCTGCAGGCCCGGGGCCTTCGGGTCCCGGGTAGAAGTCGCGCCAAGAATGGCTGGCAAACTTGTATATGCGCGACGGATCAGTCGATTGCGCTTGCTGAATCCAGCCAAGCAGTCTGAAAATCCCAGGTGTTGACGATGTGACAGAACAGTTCGGCGGTTCTGTCCGCGTCGTATGCGGCACCATGAGCCCGCGCCTCACTAAAATCGATATCGGCGCGCCGGCAAGCCTCGCGTAGCACTGTATGACCGTACGCTAATGCCCCCAAAGTAGCGGTGTCCAATGCAGTAAATGGATGAAAGGGGTTGCGCTTTATCGAGCAGCGCGCGCACGCGGTATTTAAAAAGCCCTGATCAAATGAGGCATTATGGGCCACGATAATGGCTCGGTGGCAGCCGTGCAGTTTCATCTCTGTGCGGACCAATGAAAAAAATTCTTTCAACACTGTGGTTTCGTCTAACGCGTTGCGGTCGGGATCGTCGAGTTCGATGCCCGTAACCTTGAGGCTCGCCGGCTCCACTAACAGGCCGGCCACGGGCTCTACGTTCCAGCTTTCTTGGCCTTTGATCAGCAGTTGATCGTTCTGCATATGCAAAAAGCTGCATGCCAGTTCAAGAATCGGATTGGTTTGGTGGTCGAAACCACCGGTTTCCAGGTCCAAAACGACTGGTAGATAGCCACGAAAACGTTGGGAAAGATCCATGGCTAAATACTAACAGGATCCCAGCGCCTAGGGAGACTTGATAAGACAACAGCGTTTGGGTGCATAGCGCCGGCTTGCATAACCCGAAGCATCGCATAAGATGGCGCCCGAATTTTGAGGGTGCGCGTGTGGCAGAAAAAAACAAGATCGTTTTGGCTTATTCCGGAGGCTTAGACACTTCGGTGATTTGTCGTTGGTTGCAAGAAACCTACGCTGCGGAGGTGATTACTTTTACCGCGGATATCGGGCAAGGGGAGGAGGTAGAACCTGCGCGCGAGAAAGCTAAGGCCATGGGGGTCGAAAAAATTTACATCGAAGACCTCACTGAGGACTTTGTTGCGAATTATGTGTACCCGATGTTCCGTGCTAATACGGTTTACGAGGGCGAGTATCTTCTGGGTACGAGCATTGCGCGTCCGTTAATCACCCGCCGGTTGGTGGAGATTGCTCGTGAGAATGGAGCCTATGCGGTATCTCATGGGTCTACTGGTAAGGGTAATGACCAAGTGCGGTATGAGCTTGGGGCCTACGCCTTGGATCCGGACATTAAGGTTATTGCACCCTGGCGTGAGTGGGACTTGAATTCCCGTGAGGCCTTAATGGACTTCTGTGAAAAACATCAGATCCCGGTTGACTATAAACGTGGCGACAAATCCCCTTACTCTATGGATGCCAATTTATTGCACATTTCATACGAGGGTGGTGGTCTCGAGGACCCGGCAAAGGAAGCTGACGCGGGTATGTGGCGTTGGACTGTCGCGCCTGAGGATGCGCCAGATGAGCCAGGCATCATTGAATTAACGTATAAAAACGGGGACCCCATTGCGTTGAATGGCAATCCACTAAGTCCTGGGGCAATGTTGCGTGAGCTGAATCGATTGGGCGGTATTCATGGTATCGGGCGTTCAGACATTGTTGAAAATCGTTTTGTCGGGATGAAGTCTCGCGGCTGTTACGAAACCCCTGGTGGTACGATCTTGTTACGTGGACATAGGGCCATGGAATCCATTACTTTGGATCGCGAAGTCGGGCATCTGAAAGATGAACTGATGCCCAGATACGCCAAGCTGATTTATAACGGTTATTGGTGGGCGCCCGAGCGCAAGGTACTCCAAGCGCTTATTGATGAGTCCCAAACTGTAGTCAACGGCCACGTTACCCTGAAGCTCTACAAAGGTTCGGTAAGTGTATTAGCAAGACGTTCTGACGACAGCTTGTACGATGCCGATGTGGTGACCTTTGAAGACGACCAAGGCGCTTACGATCAGCGGGATGCTGGTGGATTTATTAAGTTGAACGCGTTGCGCCTGCGGCTCGGCGCCAAGCGTGGGCGTGATTATTCCTAAGTGCGCCTGATCTTTGCGTATTGCGAGGATAGAGGTCATGGTTGATGCAAAACTGCCAATAGGTGTCTTTGATTCCGGTATGGGCGGGCTTACCGTGCTGCGTGCCTTGCAGGCTGCCATGCCCGGTGAATCCTTCATCTATCTTGGTGACAGTGCGCGCCTTCCCTACGGCAATAAAACTACAGAGACAGTGCAGGAGTATGCGCTGCAGGCATCTGCGGCCTTAGTTGAGCGCGGTATCAAGGCCTTAGTGATTGCCTGCAATACCGCCTCTGCAGCAGCGCTGCCGCTGTTAGCTAAGACATACGCGCCCTTGCCAGTATTTGGTGTTATTGAACCCGGCGCCCAGGCTGCAGCAAGTGCCGCCGCTGACGCTGAGGTGTTGGTGCTGGCGACTGAAGGCACGGTAATGGATGGTACTTATCAACGTGCGCTGCTGGCAGCCAACCCCGATCTCAGTGTCTATGCCAGAGCCTGTCCCCTTTGGGTGACTTTGGCGGAGCAGGGCTATGCCGAAGATTCACAAGAGTCTGGGATGGTGGCTGATGCTGTGCTCAGACATGCGTTGCGGGGATTTCGGCATCGGCGGCTGGTCTTGCTATTGGGTTGCACCCACTTCCCGGTATTCCGGCATAAGTTGGCCGCTCTGTTAGGCGACGCTGCAGTCATTGTGGACTCGGCGCAAACCACTGCTCTGCAGGTTGCAGAAGCGCTTAAGTCCGATAATGCTGGGGCTTCAGGTGACGTAACGTTTCTGGCAACCGACGGTGCTGAGCGGTTTCGTCGGGTGGGTGCTTATTTTCTAGGCAAACCGATTGGTGCCGTTGAGTTGGTGAAGATTTAACCCCTAGGTTGATACTTTGTCTTTGAACTCGCACAAATCCTCGATCACGCAGGCGCCGCAGCGCGGAGTGCGCGCTACACAGATATAACGGCCGTGCAAAATCAGCCAATGATGCACGTTGACCTTGAATTCGTCCGGCACAACCTTCAGCAGTTTTTCCTCGACTTGGCGCACATTTTTGCCAGGCGCTAGCTTGGTGCGGTTAGAGACGCGAAAAATATGTGTGTCTACCGCAATCGTCGGATGGCCGAAGGCAGTATTAAGCACAACGTTCGCGGTCTTGCGGCCGACTCCGGGCAGCGCTTCCAACAAGGCTCTATCTTCGGGGACCTTACTGTTGTGTTCGTCGATTAATATGCGGCAGGTCTTGATGACATTTGCGGCCTTGGTATTAAACAGCCCGATGGTTTTAATGTGCTCTTTTAGGTCGCGTAATCCTAGCGCGTAGATGGCTGCTGGCGTATTGGCTTTGGCAAATAGAGGGCCGGTGGCCTTATTCACGCTGACGTCGGTGGCCTGGGCAGAGAGCATGACCGCGATCAACAATTCGAATTCGGAGTTGTATTGCAACTCTGTTGTGGGTTGCGGATTCTCGGCTTGTAGCCGGCTCAGCATGGTGTGGCGTTTTTCGTTGTTCATCCGTTAGTCCTATGACTGTGCATTGGCTCGGGGTTAGAAGTTTGCCCCGGGCTGGCGTAAAAATATCTCTTCCGCTGGTGTTGAAGGCCGTCCTAGAGCTGCATTGCGGTGGGGAAATCGGCCAAACTTTTTGATCACGTCAAAGTGTTGGTGCGCTGATCGTAGATTGCCGGTTTCTGCTATCGTTGCAAACAATTTAACACTGTTGCGTTGCTGCTCTAATGACTCCGCGTGCATAAACGGCATGTATAAAAATGCCCGTTTGGTCGGCGGCAACGCTTGGTCCAGCCCCAGTTTAATGGTGTTCTCAGCCAGTTGTAGGGCAATGTTGTCCGATGCATAGGCACTGGCCTGATTGCGGAATAAATTCCGCGAAAATTGATCGAGCACAATAATCTCCGCCAGCCGACCGTATGCATCGCCACGCCAATGGGCTAAACCGTCGTCGGTGGCAGTACGGTGTATGGCGCCGAAGCGCTGGCGCAGCGCTGTGTCGAAGGCTGAATTTTTGCGCCACCATTGGGCTGGGGAAATTTCTTCAAACCAGAACGTTAGAATCTCTTGGGCCTGAATCATTTTTTGTAATCAACGGTCTTTTCAGGAACAGCGTTGGGATCACGGGCCTGGGGTGTAAGGAATTTAGCCAAGCCCTGCACCAAGGCAAAGAGTAGGCCAGCGAGCAAGAAAGCACCGGGTGGGAAAAGAGCCAACGGCAGGGGCGCGGTACTCGTTAAATCGATCACCCAACTGCTTGCGGCAGGGCCAAATAGTAAGTCCATTTCGCGCAATAACGTGCCATAGCCCAAAATTTCGCGAACGCCGCCCAATATCAGCAAAGCGATAGCAAAACCCACCGCGGTACCCAGAGCGTCGAGCACTGCAGCGCCGACGGGTTGGCGACTGGCAAAGGCTTCGGCCCGGCCTAGGATCATGCAATTAGTAACAATGATTTGTACAAACAAGGCGATACGCAGATAAAGGGTAAACGCAAAAGCTTCCAGAACCATCACTGTGATGGTCGTGAAGGTTGCAATGATCAGCACAAAACAGGGCAACCTCGCCACATCAGGTATGCGGTGACGCAACAGTGAGATGGTTATATTTGACCCCAATAAGACAAAGCCGCTGGCCAACGCTAAGCCGAGGGCGTTGACCACGCTATTGCTCACGGCCAACAGCGGGCATAGGCCCAACAATTGTGCCCAAGCGGGGTTATTTTCCAGCACGCCACGATTGAACGTATTCATTGCACACTGTCCTTGGTGTCTGACAACAGCTCCCGACAAAACTGAGTCCGCGCGTCGCCATCCATATACTGGGCAACCGATTCGGCGGCACGCTTTAAAGCATTGTGGGTGATTGTTGCGCCACTCAGTGTGTCTGCCGTCTGCCACTCTGTACGGGTCCAGTTGTCTCGGTCGGGTAAGTAGTCGCTGCGTTCATGGTCGATAAAGTCACCGATACCTGGAGTCTCGAGATGGTTTAGAACCCGCAGTTTAATCACGCTGGGTAGATCGCCGTCGAAGGCTTGCCAGTAGGCTAAGAATTCGATGGGGCCTGCATAACCGTTCTCGCTGAGGCGCAGCAGCCACCAATCGGTGCAGGCGCTGAGGGTGTCTCCGCGCCAGCCGTCCAGTGCTTTAAGTTCAATGCGTTGTTCGGGCTGCAGTAAACTATTCATCAACGCCCGCGCTTGCTCCTGACGCTGAGTTTCTATGCGTGGCGCGGTGATTGCATTAACCCACACCAGAGCTGTGCCGCAAAAACCTGCGATGAGCACCAGACTGACGAGGCTGCGCCAGTTCAGCGCGGGGCTAGTCATGGGCGCTCCGTGGCGGCCGCTGGTGTATTCGATTCAGCAGTGGAGTAGTGCAATTGGCCAATAAAATCGCAAAGGCAATGCCGTCTGGAAGGCTGGCGCCGGTGCGGATAATGAACAAGATAGCGCCGATCAAACAGCCAAATAGAATTTGATGTCGAGGGTTTGCAGGGTGCGTGACCGGGTCAGTGGCAAAGAAGAATGCGGCAGCGACAGTGCCGCCAGCGGTCCAGTGAAACCATGGAGACCCGAGGCTTTGGGATGATCCCTGATCGTAGGTTGCCGCGGCGAGCACACCCACAGTCAACAACACCGCAGTAGGAATCCGCCAGCTAATGATGCGTCGGAATAGCAGCCATAGACCACCACAAAAAAATAAGCCTGCGGTGACAGTGGCTTGATGCTGGGCCATGGCAACGCTGGGCATAAATTCAGCTACGGTGGTGCCGCCGCGATAGCGGAAATCGCCGCGGAATACGGAGCCTTGTCTGCTCGCTGCACACACTTTGCTAATGGCGGTGCAGGGGCCTCAGAACTAGCGGAGGCAGTGAGTGAAGCCGCTGACGAAGAGAGTTCGTTTGCGCCGCTCTACAGTGATGACCTTTCAT
>MDTB01189296.1_pt1 | contig 19637 bp, 20 predicted proteins | sample 811161 | NCBI WGS metagenome assembly MDTB01 (sample SAMN05326650, study PRJNA326480) | marine metagenome | isolation source: seawater | place: Mediterranean Sea | collected 2009 | reverse complement strand
TTCCAGACTCGTAGGTGCTGCAATTGAGGCAAATTATAACAATGGTATAATGAAATGGCCAAAGCCAATATCACCATTTGACATTGTTATCATCCCAAGCATCAGTAAAAACAACAAGGATAACTTGCAAAAAGCAGAAAAAATTTACCAAGAATTAAAAAAACAAAATGTTGACGTATTGTTGGATAATGTTGATGATAATATGTCAAATAAATTTAAAAAACATGACTTAATAGGTATTCCTTTTCAAATAATTATTGGATCGAAATATGAAGAAAACAAATTTGAGTTTAAAGAGCTGAATTCTGAAAGCGAAATGTTAAGTCTAGAAGATATTAAATCTAAAATTAAAAAATAATATTTTGTTTACAAAAGTAGAAAGACTTATTTCATCAAGAAATCTCAGACCTAAGAAAAAAGAAGGTTTTCTAAAAATAATTTCTGTTTTTTCTTTTTTAGGAATTATGATTGGCGTAGCAATTTTAATTATTGTTATGTCAGTAATGAATGGTTTTAAAACTGAACTAACAAACAAAATACTTGGATTAAACCCACATATTGTAATTCAACCAAATGGTTTTAATATTGATGAAAAATATATTTCTGAAATAAAAAATAATTTTAAAGGTATTTCTATAAGCAAAACTTATTCGGGTGAAGGTGTAATAATTAATAGTGATCAAGCAAAAGGTATTATTTTTAAAGGAGTCAATAGTAAAGAAAAGAAAATAAAAGATTTTTTAGAAAAAAATATTATAAGTGGCGATGTAAATAAATTTAAAAAAAACAATGTATTTATCGGATCTGAACTTGCATTCAATTTAAATCTAAACGAGGGAGATAGAATAAATTTAATGTCATCTTCATTCGTTGCTACACCATTAGGGAGATTACCAAAACAAGAAAATTTTAATGTAGCAGGAATATTTAACACTGGATTTATAGAATTTGATCAGAATATTATCTTCTTAACTACCGAAGACGCTTTATCAATTTTTGATAAAGATGTTGAAGATCAAAATTTAGAAATTTATCTAAAAAATCCATTGAAGGCTAATATATATAAAAAAGAAATCGGTAAACTTAATCAAAACTATTTTATCTACACTTGGTCTGATTTAAACAAGTCTTTCTTTAGTGCTATTAAAATTGAAAGAAATGTCATGTTTATAATTTTAACATTAATTATTATAGTAGCCGCATTTAATATTATTTCTGGTCTTACTATACTTATAAAAAATAAGACTAAAGAGATAGCTATTTTAAAAACTTTAGGGTTAAACAATTCTTCAATAAAAAAAACCTTTTTTTTAACAGGTTTTACTATAGGTTTTTTTGCGTCAATTTCGGGTATAATTTTAGGAATAATATTTTCATTAAATATAGAAAAAATTAGGTTATTTCTTTCAATAGTCTTCAACTTAGAAATATTTCCAAGTGATATTTATTTTTTAGAAAAATTACCAAGTGAAATAAGCTTATACTCTATAATTACAATTTTTATTCTTTCACTTTTAGTTTCAGCTTTAGCCTCATACATTCCAGCGAGGCAAATCTCAAAAATGAAAACATTTAGAGCATTAAAATATGACTAAAACTTTAATAGAAACTTTAAATCTAAAAAAAACTTATCAGCATTTTAATGGTAATATTACATTATTTGAAAATTTGAATTTAAAAATTAAGCAGGGTGATCTTGTAGCACTAGTAGGCCCATCTGGATCTGGAAAATCCTCATTACTTCATCTGCTAGCTTTATTAGATGAACCTACAAGAGGAGATATAAAAATAAACGATGTTCTTACCAAAAAATTTACAGACGAAAAAAAGGATGAAACTAGAAGAAAAAACATATCAATTATTTTTCAAGACAATAATTTATTAAATGATTTTACTGCAATCGAAAATGTAATGATGCCATTAATTATCAAAGGTCAAAATTTAGTTAATGCAAAAAAAACAGCCCAAAAAATTCTTAAAGCTGTCAAAATATTAGAGAGAGCTCATCATTTTCCTAATGAACTCTCTGGAGGAGAACAACAAAGAGTAGCTATTGCTAGAGCTTTAATAGCTGAAACAAATTTAATATTAGCAGATGAGCCGACTGGCAATTTAGATTATAAAACTTCAAAAGAAATTTTTTCATATTTTTTAAAGTTAAAGAAATTAAAAAAAACTATATTATTTGCAACTCATAATAGAGAACTTGCTAACAGGGCAGATTACAAGTTGTTTATTTCTAATGGTGATATAAAACGAGTTAATGCTCGTCAATAAGAATTTTAATCATATAAAAGTTCATACACAATATTCAATATGCGAAGGTGCTATAAAAATTGATGAATTAGCAGATTATTGTAAAACTAATAAAATTAAAACTATCGGTTTAGCCGATAGTTACAATCTTTGCGGTGCACTAGAATTTTCAGAAAAGATCTCTAAAGTTGGCACTCATCCAATTATTGGAACCCAAATAAATCTCAATGAATCGGATATAATTGGAAAAGTTTCACTTTATGCAACATCTGAAGAGGGATATAAAAATTTAACAAAAATATCTTCATCAAGTTATTTAAAAAAAGATATATTTGTAGATCCATTTTGCAACCTAGATGAATTAAAAAAAAACAATGAAGGTTTAATATTATTAACCGGAAATTACACAAACTTTTTTGGCAAACTTTTTTACAAAAATAAACTCAAAGATTTTGAGACAATTTTAGAGTCTTTAAAAAATATATTTAAAGATAGATTATATATTGAAATTCAACGTCATAATGAATTTCAAGAAAAAAATTTTGAAAATTTCTTATTAAAAGTTTCTCATTCCTTGAAATTACCCTTGATTGCTACTCAAGAGGTCTTTTATTTAAATCAAAATATGTATGAGGCACATGATGCTTTAATTTGTATAGGTGAAAAAAATTTTGTAGATGATAAAAATAGATTTAGATACAACAATCAACATTATTTAAAAAACCAAGAAGAATTAGAAAAACTATATTCAGATATACCAGAAGCGCTAAAAAATAATTATAATTTTCACTTAAGATTTAATTTTAAACCAAAAAAATCAAAACCAATTCTACCATCTATTGCTAGTAAAGAAAGTGGTTCTCCAGAGGAAGAATTATCTAATTTGGCAAAAAATGGATTAAAAAATAGACTAGAAAATTTTATTTTAAAAAAAAGTAAAATTAAATCTAAAGAAAAGATCGAAAAAATCTATCAAGATAGGCTCACTCATGAAATCGATATTATTAATTCAATGAATTATTCTAGTTATTTTTTAATAGTATCTGATTACATAAAGTGGGCAAAAAAAAATTCTATACCTGTAGGTCCAGGAAGGGGTTCAGGAGCTGGATCTTTAGTAGCTTACTGTTTAGACATTACAGATTTAGATCCGATTGAGTTTGACTTAATTTTTGAAAGATTTTTAAATCCTGATAGAATTTCAATGCCAGACTTTGATATAGATTTTTGTGAGGAAAAGAGAGATCAAGTGTTTGAATACTTGAAATCAAAATATAAAAATGGTGTCGCGCACATTATTACCTTTGGTAAATTAAAAGCAAGAATGGTTTTAAGAGATGTTGGTCGAGTATTAGGGCTTTCTTATGGTCATGTAGATAAGATTTGTAAAATGGTACCTTTTGATCCTTCTAGACCACTCACGCTTCAAGAGTCTATTGATAGAGAACCAAGATTTAAAAATGAGGTCAAAAACAATGGTAAAGTGAAAAAACTTTTAGAGCTATCTTTAAAATTAGAAGGTCTCAATCGTAATATGGCAACTCATGCCGCTGGTGTAGTGATTGCTGGAGATAAACTAGCTGAACAATTTCCGTTATACATTGATCATAGTTCAAATTTAACCTTACCATCAACGCAATATGATATGTATTCTTCAGAAAATGCAGGCCTGGTTAAATTTGATTTACTTGGTTTAAAAACACTTACTGTAATTGATAATACCATAAAAAGATTAAAATTAAAAAAAGTTGATTTAAATATAAGCAAAATAAATCGTAACGAAGAAAAAGTTTTTTCTATGCTTTCTACTGGTGAAACAACTGGATTATTTCAGCTTGAGAGTGCTGGAATGAGAGAAGCAATTAAGCAAATGAAACCGAATAAATTCGACGATATAATTGCATTAGTTGCTTTATATCGGCCTGGACCAATGAGCAACATACCAATTTATAATGATTGTAAAAATGGAATTAAGGAACCTGATTACATACATCCAACTTTAAAAAAAATATTAACTCCAACCTATGGGATAATTATTTATCAAGAGCAAGTGATGCAAATTGCACAAACATTAGCAGGTTTTACAGCCGGTGAAGCAGACATACTTAGAAGAGCAATGGGTAAAAAGAAAAAAGCAGAGTTAGATAAGCAAAAAGAGAGATTTATTAATGGCGCTTTAAAAAATGGTATAGCTAAAGATGTAGCAAATTTTGTTTTTACAAAAATTGAGCCCTTTGCACAGTATGGCTTTAACAAAAGTCATGCAGCTGCTTACGCTTTAATTGCTTATCAAACAGCTTATCTTAAAACTTATTATAAAGAAGATTTTATAGCAGCTTCGATGTCAACTGAACTCACAAATACATCTAAATTGAGGGAATTTGTTGAAGAATTAAAAAAACTTAAAGTAAAAATTGTTAACCCGTCAATTAATAATTGTTTCGCAGATTTTCAAGCTATTAATGGTCAACTTTTTTATGGACTTGGCGCTATAAAAAACGTTGGGTTTGAAGCCATCTCAAACATTATTAAAGAAAGAGAACAGAACGGTAAGTTTAAATCGTTTGTAGACTTTATTAACAGAGTAAACTCTAAAGATGTAAATAAACTGCAATTAGAAGGGCTAGTTAAGGCAGGTGCATTTGATGAATTTGATAAAAATAGAAATAAAATTTTGACCTCTATACCAAAAATTATTCAAAAAATTAAAAATATTAATGATGATAAAGAAAATAACCAAACAAACCTTTTTGGCGATCAAGAGACTGATCATTCAAACTTTGAGTTTTTGCCATCGAAAACTTGGACACAAAAAGAGCTTTTATCAGAAGAATTCAAATCAATTGGTTTTTTCTTAACCAATCATCCTCTTAATGAATTTGAAGAAGCCTTTAATCAATTAAAAATAAGTTCTTACAATCATTTTTATGAAAATAATGAAAATATGGAAGGTTTAGTTGCAGGAACAATTATGTCAATTCAAGAAAAAAAAAGCGCTAAAGGTACACCATACGCAATCGTAAAGTTTAGTGATAAGAGAGCGGAATTTGAACTTTTTCTATTTGCAGAAATATTAGTAGCAAATAGGGATAAATTAAAAGAATCTGAATCTTTTGTTTTAACACTGCAAAAAGATAAATTAACAAGAGATGGCTCAAAAAAAAGAATTAATGTTAAAAAAATTTTAAATTTAAATGATGTTATTAATAAACCTTATTCTAAAGTTACCATAGAACTTAATGATGATTATAATCTAGAAGAAATTAAAGCATTATTATCAAATAAAGGTGAAACAGAAATTTTCTTAGTCGTCAAAGATAAAAATAAGCAAGCTCATTATTCACTAGGAGAAAATAGGAAATTTGACCTTAATCATTTAAAGTTCCTAAAATCTAAGAAATATGTTGAAAAAATCACAGTTTAGACTGTTGATTTTTTGGTTTGATTGTATATATGTGTTCATAATTACGCACACAGTTACAAGGGCGTTGCCCTACCGGTCCTGTTATTGGAATTACTGTGGTGGAATAACCGGAAAAAATTATGAACGTACCAAAAGTAGACATTAAACAATTATTAGAAGCCGGCGTTCACCTCGGACATAAAACCTTGAGGTGGAATCCAAAAATGAAGAAATATATTTTTGGTGAAAAAAATTCAATTCATATAATAGATTTAACTCAAACTGTTGATTTTCTAAAAAACGCTTTAGTAGAAGTACACAAGACAATTTCAAGTGGTGGAAAAATTTTAGTTGTTTCAACAAAAAAACAAGCTTCAGAACAAGTTAGTGACTTAGCCAAAGAAACTGGTCAATATTATGTGAACTATAGATGGCTCGGAGGTATGTTAACAAATTGGAATACGATACAAAATTCTATTAAAAGACTTAAGAAACTAGAAGATCAATTGTCAAAGGAAAATCTAGGTTTTACAAAAAAAGAAATACTTAAATTCGGCAAAGAAAAAGAAAAACTTCAGAGATCATTAGGAGGAATTTCTGAGATGAAAAAAATACCTGACTTAATTTTCATAATAGACACAAATATAGAGTCACTTGCTGTTGCGGAAGCAAAAAAATTAGGCATACCTATTATTGCTGTATTAGACACAAATTCAGATCCAACTGGAATAGATTTTCCAATTCCTGGTAATGATGATGCACGAAGGTCAATAAACTTATATTGTGAACTTTTAAAAAGTACAATTAAAGATGCAGAAAAATTCATAAAAGGTTCTGATAAAAAAGTTGAGGAAAAACCTTCCAAAACAAAAGAAAAATAATTAAGTTTTATCATTTAATGTCAAATAAAAATTTATTAGAGAACATTAAAAAGTTGAGAGAGATGACGGGAGTAGGTTTTAAAGACTGTAAAATAGCCTTAGATGAGTCAAAAGGTAATATCGAAAAATCCATAGAATTTTTAAGAAAAAAAGGAATAGCAAAAGCCTCAAAAAAAATGAGCAGAACAGCATCCGAGGGCTTAGCTTTGGTCAGGGAAGAAAAAGGTCAAATTTCAATAATTGAAATTAATAGCGAAACAGATTTCGTTGCTAAAAATAAAGATTTTATTAATTTTTGCAAAGAACTGTCAAATATAAATTTTAATGTCAAAAGTGATTTAAATAAACTAAATGAAACTAAAATGATTAATGGAATTGCAGTTAAAGATAATTTAATAAATCTTATTGCAAAAATTGGTGAAAAAATCACAATTAGAAGATCTAAGTTTTTTGACAATAAACAAGGAAACAACTTTGTATATATACATTCAGCAATTGATAAAGGAATCGGCAAAATAATCTCTATAGTAAAATTAGAGGGAATTGTAGCCGAAAAAAATGATGATATAGGAACTAAAATCGCAATGCATATAGCTGCCTCAAATCCATTGGCAATTGACAGCAAAAGTATAGATAAAAAAGTTGTTGAAAAAGAATTGGAAATTATTAAGGCAGAGATTATTAATTCAGGCAAACCCAGTGAAATGGCAGAAAAAATTTCTAAAGGTAAAATATCAAAGTTTTTAAACGATAATTCTTTATTAAATCAAATGTGGATCATGGATCCTAAAAAGAAAGTTTCAGAGATTTTAAAAGAAAATTCCTCAGATAAACCACTACAAATTTTAGATTATGTCAGATATAAAGTTGGAGAAGGAGTCTAAAAAGTGAGTGCAGAGTTTAACGAAAATAATTATTCATCAAAGATGAATAAGAGCATTCAATCTTTAAAAAAAGATATTGCCACACTAAGAACTGGTAGAGCTAATACAAACATGCTTGATACAATTAAAGTCGATGTTTATGGCCAACTTATGCCAATTGATCAGGTAGCAACTGTCAGCGTCCCGGAAGCTAGATTAATCTCTATACAAGTTTGGGATAAAGCTAATACAGTACACATAGAGAGTGCAATTCAAAAATCAGAATTAGGCATTAATCCGCAAATTGACGGACAAATAATCAGATTGAGAATTCCAGATTTAACTGAGGAGAGAAGAAAAGATTTAATTAAAGTTTTAAAAAATATGGGTGAAAAAGGAAAGATTTCTATAAGAAATATTAGAAGAGAAGCTAACGAAGATTTAAAGAAAAAATTAAGAGATAAAATAATTTCTGAAGATGACAATAAAAATTTTGAAAAAAATATTCAAAAACTCACAGATAGTCAAATCGATATGATCGAAAAAATTTTAATTGAAAAAGAAAAAGAGATAAGCCAAATATGAACAAACTCAACCATATTGCCTTCATTATGGATGGCAATGGCAGGTGGGGGAAAAAAAAGAAAAGAGGAAGAAATTTCGGACATTTGAAAGGTGTTGAAACAGTAAAAAAGATTGTAAAAACCTCTATTAAATTAAACATTCCATTTATAACATTTTACGTTTTTTCTTCTGAGAACTGGAAAAGACCCAAGAATGAAAAAAGTTATTTGTTTAAATTAATAAAAAATTATTTTTCTAAAGAAATAAAGAGTATAATTTCACAAGGGATTAAAATAAATGTTTTAGGTGAAATACAAAAATTCTCTTCAGATCTAAAATTAACATTAAAAGATACAGAAAGACTTACAAAAAAAAAATAAAAAAATTACAGTAAATTTAGCAATTAATTATGGTTCCAAAATAGAGATCATACAAGCAATGAAAAAAACTTTTAAAAAAATCAACATTAAAAATTTTGAAAAAAACCTATACACAAAAAATATGCCCAATCCTGACATCTTAATTAGGACAGGAGGATACCAAAGATTAAGTAACTTTTTGCTTTGGCAACTTGCTTATACAGAGCTTTTTTTTTTAAAAAAATTATGGCCTGATTTTAACTCTAATGACTTACTTAAAATAATTAAAAAATATAAAAATATTAAAAGAAATTTTGGAAATATATGATTTCAAATAATTTTAAAAAAAGAACATTTACCTCTTTAGTTTTATTAAGTTTAGTCTTTTTAATATTTAATTTTGATTCAATTTTAATTTATTCTTTAATTATACTAGGAGTTTTATCGATTTTAGAATTCCTACAGCTTACAAAAAAAATAATAAAGAGTTTATTTTTATATATTATGTTGAATTCAATATTTATAATTTTTATATTATTTTTTTGTTTTACCTTTTATTTTTTTTCAAATATTGCTGGTTTGAAATTTATTCTTTTCATATTATTAATGGGATGTATATCTTCAGATATAGGAGGTTTCATTTTTGGAAAAATCTTTAAAGGTCCAAAACTTACTAAAATAAGCCCTAACAAAACTGTTTCCGGTGCGATTGGATCAATATTTCTTACTTTGGTAGTGTGTTCATTATTATTTTTCATTTTTCTTGGAAATTTAAGTATTAAATTTTTAGTAGTTGCTTGTATGACTTCAATTTTTTGTCAAATCGGAGACCTATTATTTTCATTTTTAAAAAGAAAAAGTAAAATGAAAGATACAGGAAATTTCCTTCCAGGTCATGGGGGTGTGCTAGATAGGATAGATGGAATCCTTTTAGGAATTCCTTTAGGATTTATTACTCTTTATTTTTTAAATTAAATGAAACAACTTATTTCAATTTTAGGCTCCACTGGGTCAATAGGACTTACATGTCTTAAAATTATAGATAAGGAAAAAAAAAAATTAAAACCATATTTTTTTTCTGCTAACAAAAATTATAAGTTAATTTGCAATCAAATTAAAAAATATAAACCTAAAATATTTTTAGTTCAAAATGAGAAGATTTTTATTAAAGTAAAAAAAAAATTTAAAAATAATAAAATAAAAATAATTAACCAGTTACAATCAAAACATCTAAAACAAATTTCTCATATAACAGTATCATCTATTCCTGGCATAGCTGGTCTTTCACCTACTTTGTTTATGATAAAAAAAAGTAAAAAAATTCTTATTGCAAATAAGGAGTCTATAATTTGTGGTTGGAACTTATTAAAAAAGTATTCATTGAAATATAAAACTAAATTAATTCCAGTAGATTCAGAACATTACTCCATTTTTAAATTACTTGAGGGTTCAAATTTAAAAAATGTAGATAAAATTTACATAACGGCCTCTGGAGGTCCTTTTTTAGGCTTAAACTTTAAAAAATTAAATAAAATTAAACCTCATCAAGCATTAAAACATCCAAAATGGAAAATGGGTAAAAAAATTACAGTTGACTCTTCAACATTAGTAAACAAAGTTTTGGAATTCATTGAAGCTCAAAAATTATTTAATATACCTAAAGAAAAATTAGGCATACTAATTCATCCGGAGTCCTTGGTTCATGCAATTGTGAGATTTAAAAATGGTTTAAGCAAATTTATATATCATGACACATCCATGATAATACCAATTGCTAATGCTATTTTTAAAGATAAATTGATTATAGATAAGTTTGCAAAGAATGAAAAAAATATAAATAATTTAACTTTTTTGACTCCAAGCAAAAACAATTTTCCAATATTAAAAATTTTAAATAGAGCAAATGAATTTCCCTCAACATCAATTATAGTTAATGCATCAAACGAGGTGCTTGTGGAGCATTTTTTAAGAAAAAAAGTGTCCTTTTTGGGAATTCCAACGATTATTCAGAAAATTCTAAGAGATAGAAATTATAAAAAATATGCTATAAGAAAGCCCGTTGATCTAAAACAGATCAATAAAATAAATACATGGGCAAAAAAGAGAACTATTGAAAAAATTAAATCTATTTATGGTTAAATTTATAAAACTTTTTTTGATAATCGTTGCGTTTACAGTTCCTTTGAAAGCTGAAAATATCAATAACGTTATAATTAATGGTAACAAACGAGTATCAGAAGAAACTATTAAGATTTACGGTGAAATAAATAAAATCAAAAAATATACCGAGACAAATGCAAATAAAATTTTAAAAAATCTTTATGAAACTGAATTTTTTGAAACAGTAGAAGTTACGTATGAAAACAATAATCTTTTAATAAATCTAAAAGAATATCCAATCATTAATCAGCTTGTTATAATTGGTGAGAAAAATAAAAAATTTGAAGAAGAAATAAAAAAAATTATTAAGTCCAAAGAAAATAAATCATTAATAAAGTCTAACTTGTCTAATGATATAACCACAATCAAAACTCTTTATTCTTCCCTAGGTTACAACTTTGCAAAAATAGATACTAAATTGAACAAGATAGATGATCTTAATTATGACTTATTAATAGAAATTGAGAGAGGTACAAAAACTAAGATTTCCAAAATCAGTTTTATAGGAAATAATAATGTGAGAAGTAATAGATTAAAAGATGTGATAGCTAGTGAAGAAGATAAGTTTTGGAAAGTAATTTCAAGAAATACTGTTTTGAGTGAAAATTTAATCAATCTCGATTTAAGATTATTAACAAATTATTATAGGTCTATTGGTTTTTATGATATCAAAATAAATTCAAATTTAGCTAAGATTATTAATGAACAGCAAGCTGAGCTTATTTACTCAATAAACGAAGGTGAAAGATTTAGGATCGGAAAAATCTCTACTAACGTAGATGAAGTATTTGATAAAAAAATATTTTTTCCTTTAAAGAAAACTTATAATAAGTTCTCAGGTGATTACTATTCACCTTTTAAAGTAAAGGAAATTTTAGAGGATATTGATGATTTAATTGCAAATAATAATCTACAATTCGTGGAGCATAACGTTCAAGAAAAAATTGTTGGTGGATCTATAGATATAATTTTTAATATTTTTGAAGGTGAAAAAGAATTGGTAGAAAGAATTAATGTAAAAGGAAATACAGTCACGAATGAGGATGTTATCAGGGGAGAACTTTTACTTGATGAAGGAGATCCTTTTACAAAAGTAAATTTAGAGAAATCTGTAGCTAAAATAAAATCAAGAAATATATTCAAAGATGTAAGTTATCAAATTGCTGATGGCACTGAAAAAAATTTGAAAATAATTGATATCAAAGTTGAAGAAAGACCAACTGGTGAAATTAGTGCTGGAGCTGGAATTGGTACTTCAGGCGGAGCCGTAGCATTCGGTGTTAAAGAAAATAATTGGCTAGGAACAGGTAAGTCAGTAGAATTTCAACTAGATATGGATGAGGAGTCTTTAGCAGGTGTAATAAAACTTGAAGACCCAAATTATGATTATTTAGGAAATTCTTTTAATTATTTTTTACGAAGTGAAAACAATGATAAACCTAATCAAGGTTATGAGAACTCAGTTGTTTCCGCTGGAATTGGAACTTCATTTAAGCAGTATAAAGATCTAACTGCTTCACTAGGAACTGGGTTTACGTATGATGACTTAAGAACGTTAGATAGCGCTTCTTCATCACTAAAAAAACAAAGTGGTGAATTTACTGAATTAACAGCAAATTATGGTTTTTCATACGATAAGAGAAATAGAGCTTTTATGCCTACTAGTGGTGGTATAACAAATTTTTCACAAGTTCTTCCAATATTTGCTGACAGCTCTTATATAAGTAATACATTTTCTCACAGCGCATATAAATCACTTAATGAAAATATAGTTGGAGCTGGGAAATTTTATTTTTCAGCGATAAATGGTTTGGGATCAGATGATGTTAGACTGAGTAAGAGAAGAAATTTATCCAGCAAAAGGTTAAGGGGCTTTGAAAGAGGGAAGGTTGGGCCAATTGATGGTGACGACCATATTGGAGGAAATTATGCAGCTTCATTAAATTTCGAAGCAAATCTTCCAAACCTTTTACCTGAGGATACCAATACTGATTTTGGTGCATTTTTAGATTTCGGTAGTGTTTGGGGAGTAGATTATGATAGCACTATCAGCGAAAGTAAAAAAATAAGGTCATCAACAGGACTAGCTCTGAACTGGATGTCACCGCTAGGACCAATGTCTTTCGTTTTATCTCAAAATATCTCAAAAGTAGATACAGACAAAACAGAAAGCTTTAGATTTAATTTGGGGACAACATTCTAATTTTATGAAATTATTTTATAAATTAATACTTGTATTATTCATATTAACCTTCACTCAACAAATTGTAAAAGCTGAAACATATTTTATAGATTTTAAGTTTATTTTAAATCAAAGCGATGCAGGAAAAAAAGCAAATTTGCAATTAAAAAAACAGTTAGACGATGGATTTAAAAAATTGAAAGAAAGAGAGAAACAACTGCAAACAGAGGAAAAAGAGATAATCAAACAAAAAAAAATTCTTTCACCCGAGGAATATAAAAAAAAGATATCCTCTTTAAGATCTAAAGTTACCTCCCTTCAGAAGGACAGAAATACAATTTTAGAATCAATTTCAAAAAAAAGAGCTAAAGCTAGAAAAACATTACTTAATACACTCAATCCAATTGTAAAAGATTTGATGGTAGAGAAAAATATAAAGATTGTCTTAGATAAAAAAAGTATATTATTAGCTAATGATAATCTTGATATTACAAAAGATGTGATGAATGTGCTAAATAAAAAATTAAAAAGTATAAATTTAAATTAAATAAATGGAATCAAATATTTTTTTTAAAAAAAAAAATATTAAGCTAGGTAAAATATTCCCAAAGCATAATTTTAAAAAAGACTTTATAATTAACTCAATAAAGCCATTAATTTCTGCAAATACAGATGATATTACCTTTTTTGACTCTTTAAAATATAAAAATGATATTCAAAAAACAAAAGCTAAAATTTGTATAACATCAGAAAAACTTGAAAAATTTCTTCCAAACAACTTCCATAAGATAATTGTAAAAAATGTATTGTTTGAGCTTTCTAGAGTTGCGAAGTTACTATACCCAGACTCAGATATCGATTATCCAGACCTATCATTAAAAATTCCAAAAAAAGTAAATTTTAAAAACGTTAGATTTGGTAATAATGTTTTAATAGGCAAAAACGTTAAAATAGGTAATTATTCTATAATTGGCTCTAACTCTATTATCGAGAGTAATGTTAAAATTGGAAAAAATTGTATAATTGGTTCGGGAGTAATAATAAAAAATTCAATTATTAAAAATAATGTTGTGATTCAAGATAATTGTAAAATTGGACAAAAAGGATTTGGTTTTATACCTGTTAACGGAAAGAATATTAAATTTCCGCACATTGGGATGGTTATAATTGAGGACCATGCAGAAATCTCTTCAGGATGCACGATTGACCGTGGATCTATAGATATTACAACTATAGGAAAAAATACTTATTTAGATAATCAAGTACATGTAGCTCATAATGTAAAAATTGGGTCTAACTGCATGATCGCTGGTCAAGTTGGTTTTGCAGGCAGCAGCAATATTGGGAATAATGTTTCAATTGGTGGACAAGCTGGAGTTTCAGGACATCTTAAAATAGGAAATAATGTAAAAATTGGAGGAGGTAGTGGTGTAGTAAAAGATATAGCTGATAATCAAATAGTAATGGGTTACCCTGCAGTTTCACTTAAAGAATTCATTAAGAAAAATAAAGAATAAAATGAAAAAAACTGAATTGAATAAAAAAGAAATAGAAGCCTTGTTACCGCACAGAGAACCAATGTTATTAATTGATAAGTTAACTAATATTGTTAATTTAAAATCTGCAACAGCAATCATGTATGTTAAAAAAAATGGTTTTTATGTGCAAGGACATTTTCCTGGTCAACCAGTTATGCCTGGCGTTCTGATAGTTGAAGCTTTTGGCCAAGCAGCAGCAGCATTAACAGCTCATGGGATAGATCCAAAAGAATATGCCAATAAATTAGTTTATTTAATGGGAGTTGATAAAGCTAGATTTAGAAATCCAGTTATTCCAGACTGCGAACTCCTTTTAGATATTGAGGCAATTAGATCTCATGGAAGAGTTTGGAAATATAAAGGCACAGCTAAAGTTGATGGATTAAGAATGGCAGATGCAGAATGGTCAGCTACAATAGTGGATAGAAAAGAATGATACATAATTCAAGTATTATTGATAAAAAAGCTAAGATTTCAAATAATGTAAAAATCGGACCATTTTGTTACGTCGGACCCGAGGTAGAATTGTCTGAAGGCGTAGAATTAATTTCAAATGTACATATTGAGGGAAACACAAAAATCGGTAAAAAAACAAAAATTTTTCCTTTTGCAAGTATTGGAACACAGCCTCAGGATCTTAAGTTTAAAAATGAAAAAAATAGCCTTCGTATTGGAGAAAATAATATTATCAGAGAATATGTAACAATAAACCCAGGTACTGAGGGTGGAGGCTCCGAGACAGTAATAGGTAACAACTGTTTATTGATGATTTCTTCTCATGTTGCGCATGATTGTAAAATTGGAGATAATGTAATTATAGCTAATAATGTTCCTTTAGGAGGTCATGTTACTATTGAGGATAGTGTTGTTATTGGAGGAAATTCAGCAGTGCAACAATTCACTAGAATAGGAAGGCTTGCAATGATTGGTGGAATGACTGGAGTATTAAAAGATGTTACGCCCTTTGGGCTATCAACAGGCAATAGAAATTACCTACAAGGAATTAATCTTATCGGTTTAAGAAGAAAAAAATATGATAATAAAAAAATTATGGGATTAGATAAAGCTTACAAAGAAATATTTTCTTCACAAAATCTTCATGAAAATTTAAACAAGATTAACGGAGAGTATAAAGACAACGAACTTGTGGTAGAAGTAATTAAATTTATTGAAAAAGATAAAAAAAGACCCATTTGTACTCCGCAAAATTAAATTATGATTGGTCTAATTTTTGGAGAAACAGATTTTCCAAAATATATACACAAAAAAATTAAAGGTAAAAAAGAGTATATTATTATTGATTTAACAAAAAAGAAATTTTTTAAAAAAGATAAGAATTCATTTTCTTTTTCAATTGGACAATTTGGAAAAATAATTTCAACATTAAAAAAGAACAATTGTAGAAAAGTATTATTTGCTGGTAAGGTTGATAGACCTAACTTTGCAGAGATGAAATTAGATTTGAAGGGAATTTTTCATATTTCCAGAATTATTAAAAAATCAAAATTAGGCGACTCTGCTCTGTTAAAAGAAATAATAAATATTTTTAGAAAAGAGAAAATCAAGACTGTAAACTCGACAATTTTTACCCCAGAATTGAATTTATCAAAAGGAATTTATACCTCTCTAAAGCCCGACAAAACATCAAAAATAGACATTAGAAAAGCTCTAAATAAATTAAAAAAAACTAACCCACTAGGGCATATTCAGGGAGCAGTTAGCAGAAATAATCAAGTAATTTTAGAAAAAAAAGAAGGGACTAGAAACTTATTAAAAAAAATCAAGAAACAAAAAAAAATTAATTCTGGTGTTCTAGTAAAATTCCCAAAAGTAAAGCAAGATTTAAGAATTGATTTACCAACCGTTGGATTAGAAACAATTAAAGATTGTAAAGCGGCAGGGCTGAGGGGTATTGTTATGAAGCATAAAAAAAACGTTTTTTTAGATAAAAATAAATCAATAAAGTATGCTAATAAACATAAGATTTTTATTTTAGTGAAATGAAAAAAATAATTTTTATAAAGTTTTTTTTCTTAATGCAATTTTTAAATTTATTTTCACTCGAGCCGAAGCTAAATGAAATTATCACAAATTTTAATAGTCCTTGGAGTTTTACATTTATAGATGATGATAGGGTACTAATGACAGAAAAATCTGGAAACATATTATTGGTAAATTTAAAAACTAAAGAAAAAAATATTATTAAACATAATTTAAAAATTACCGAAGACTTACAAGGGGGGTTGCTTGAAATTCTTTACTTCAATCAGAATATTTTTGTATCTTATTCTGAAACAAGAGAACAGGGAAAAACAAGTACTTCTGTGGCTAAAGCAAAATTTAATATTAATAAACTAGATTTTAATAATATTTTTAGAGCAGAACCTCCTATAAAGTCAGGATATCATTATGGATCTAGATTAGTTATAAAGGACAATCTGCTTTACATCACAGTAGGAGAGAGAGGCAAAGGCATGATTGCTCAAGATCCCACAAAACATCCAGGTAGCATTGTTAGAATTCATTTAAATGGAAAAATTCCCATAGATAATCCAAGATTTACAGATAAAGAGAAAAAAAATTGGAAGCCAGAGATATATCAAATAGGAGTAAGAAACCCCCAAGGCATAGCTTTATCACCATTTGATAATAAAATTTACCTTACTAATCATGGCGCTAAAGGAGGAGACTGGTTTGGAGAGGCTAAATATGGTGAAAATTATGGATGGAAAATTTTAGGTTGGGGCGGAACTAATTATACAGGAACCCGAATAGGTCCTAAATGGAAGCCTGGTTTTACTAAAGCAATTAAGTATTGGGTTCCATCAATCGCAGCCAGTTCAATGGTGATCTACAATGGAGCTGAATTTGAAGAATGGAATGGAGATGCTTTAATTACTTCGCTTAAAGATCAATCCCTAAGAAAAATAAAATTCAGGGATAGTGAATTTATTGAGGAAAAAATTTTATTTAAAGATGTAATTGGAAGAATTAGAGATATTGAAATTCAAAAAAACTCAGGAAAAATATTTCTTTTAACAGACAGCGGGTCTATTTGGAGTCTTCAGAGGTGAAAAAAATATTTATTTTAACAGGTGAAGCATCGGGAGATAAACTTGCCTCAAAAGTTATTGAAGATTTAAAAAAGATAAATTCAAATATAGAATACTTATCAGTAGGAGGAGAAAATATAAAAAAAATGGGTATAAAATCTATCTATGATCTTAAAGAAATCACATATTTGGGTTTTACCAATGTAATTTTAAATTTGTTCAAGATTAAAAAAAAGATTACTGAAACAGTGAACGCTATAGAAAATTTCAAACCTGATATATTATTTACCGTAGATAGCCCTGATTTTACTCTTAGAGTAGCTGAGAGAATAAAGAAAATCAATCCTAAGATTAAAACTATTCATTATGTAGCTCCTCAAGTATGGGTTTGGAGAGAGGGCAGAGTAAAAAAAATGAAAAAATTTATTGACCATATTCTTTTATTATTCAATTTTGAAAAAAATTATTTTGAAAAAGAAAATATGAGCCATGAGTTCGTGGGTCATCCATTGCTTGACACAACAAGTGAAAGTGCAATTGATATCAATCAAATTTTGGGAAAGAATAAAGCTTTGATATCTATTTTCGCAGGTAGTCGTAAGTCTGAAATAGAAGTTTTGATGCCAATTTTGTTAAATTTTATTAAATTGATGAATGAAAATTATAATGACTTTTCATATGTTTTTCATTCTACAAAAGAATATTCAGATTTAATTCAATCACTAATTAAAAAAAACAATTTAAAAAACTGTGAAGTTATTAGTGATAGCAAAATTAAAAATCATATCTTAAAAAAATCAATATTTGCTATTTCTAAATCGGGAACAGTATCTCTTGAAATATGTAATGCAAAAATACCATCTATAATTTTATACAAAATGGGTTTTTTAAATTTTTTAATTGTTAAAATGTTAGTAAAAATAAAATTTGCAAATATAGTTAATATTGCTGCAAACGAGGAGATTATACCAGAGTTACTTCAGTCTAATTGTAATCCAAAAAATATATTTAATATAGTTTCTAATCATCTTAATAATCCAAAAAAATTAGAAGAACAAATTTATAAAACTCAGAAGATTCTAAAAAATTTTAAAACTAATAATTCATCTTCATCTTTGGCAGCAAATGCTTTAAATAAATATTTATGATAATTTACACTCATGAAGATTGTTTAAAAAAATTTAATGGTACAGGGCATCCCGAAAAAAAAGAGAGATTAGAAAGTATTATCAGTTCTATTAAATCATCAAATTTACAAATAGAATTAAGAAAAGCACCTTTAGCTAATATAGAAATTATATCATTAGTTCATCCAAAAAAGCATATTGAAAAAATCTTTGCTAATATTCCTAAAGAGGGATTGGTAGGTGTCGAAAAGGAACCTTACGCTGATACTATGCTTTGCCCATTAAGTAAAAATGCAATTTTAAGATCATGTGGTGCTGGTATTGCTGCAGCTGATGATCTCATGAAAAAAAATGAAAGAGTGTTTTGCGCTGTTAGACCTCCAGGTCATCACGCAGAAACAGTAAGAGCTAATGGATTTTGTTTTATTAATAATGTTGCAGTAGCAGCAAGATATATACAAAAACAATATGAAATCAATAAAGTTGCAATAATAGATTTTGATGTTCATCACGGTAATGGAACTCAAGAAATTTTTTATAAAGATCAATCAGTTGCATATGGATCATCTCACGAATTTCCATTATTTCCAGGGACTGGATCAGAAAATGAAACCGGAAACGGAAATATTTTTAATGCAACTTTAAAAGCCGGCACTGTTGGCAAAGAGTTTATAGAAATATTTAATCAAAAAATACTTGATCCGGTAGATAAATTTAAACCTGAGGTAATTTTAATCTCAGCAGGTTTTGATGCTCATAAAAGAGATCCTTTAGCTAATATCGAGTTAGAGTCTGAAGATTTTTTTACAATCACAAAAAATATTGTTGATATTGCAAACACTCACTCTAAAGGAAAAGTGATTTCTTTCTTAGAGGGAGGTTATGATTTACAAGCTCTGTCAGAAAGCATAATAGAACATCTAAATGCTTTAAAAGCCCATATTTGACCAGTTATCAGGATCATTAAATTTTTTTATTTCTTTTTGAGTTACTGGTCTAAAAAGATAGTAAGCGATATAAATAGTTAAAAAAAATAAAAAAATTGTTTTCATAATTACATTATATTAAACTAATTTTATGAAATTCAGTAAAAGAAAATTTACTATAATCTTCTGCTTTTCAACCTTAGCAATACTTTTTCCGATAAAAATTATTTTGGACCATCATTAAAAACATGTCCATGATGGTCTAAAAGAATCAGGTAAAAGATTTTGTAATAATGGACTTTGTTTAATTTTCAAACCAGAGTAG
>MDTB01023700.1_pt1 | contig 19637 bp, 11 predicted proteins | sample 811161 | NCBI WGS metagenome assembly MDTB01 (sample SAMN05326650, study PRJNA326480) | marine metagenome | isolation source: seawater | place: Mediterranean Sea | collected 2009 | reverse complement strand
GTCCCCTTCTGATACAGTTCCTCCTGTCGGAGCGCTTGTGCCTCTAAAGTTTTGATCTGCAAGTTGTTGCAGAGCAGTTTGTAAATTTGAAGATGTAATTGTATTATAAGGAGTTACAGCAATATTTGCTGCATCCTGAAATTGTGCTGGGAGTGCAAGGTTGTTTACAGTAACAGTAGTAGTTGCGTCATTAAGAGTAACTCCAATACTATTATTATTGGTTACCTGAACCTTTGTCACTTCTTCCGTTATAGCGACTTGTGTGCCTAATGAATCTGTCATCTTGTTACCTCAGGATTTATAGTTACACTTCCTTGTATAAGTCTTTTAACTATAGCATTACCTGAAGTGTGAATTTCTAAATCATACACATATCTTCCTGCCGAAATACCTGTTGTAGTTGCTGCAGGAAGTTCCATTTTCATTGTTCCATTTGCCGCATTCACTATACTTACTGTAAAACTTGCCGTCGCACTTGAAGCCGCATGAGTTGTCCGCAGCTGAGCCCTGCCTGCGTAGCCAGTAAGATTTTTAGCTGTTCCTGACTCCGTAACTGTTAAGTCAATGGCAAAGTCGGAACCTTGGTCGATGACTAAGTCATACGTTGCTGCACTCATTATATTTCTCCATTCTGAAATTATATCTCAAAGGACATAAATAGTCAAGTTTTATTTTTTGGTGGTTAAACTTAGTCTTGAAGAGTGGTGCTGCTCAAGTTACCTATAAGTACCCTCAGAGTACCACCATCAATAATTTGTATTGATTGTGTTGCGGCACTAATCATGATTCTACTACTGTCTGTTGGATCAGAACCATTTACTGACGGGCTGGACTGAAGTTTAAGGTTTCCTGCTCCAATAGTTGTAGAAGCGCTTCCAAAAGGAGTTTCTGAACTTAAGGCTAAGCCCGCAGTAGTTAACTGACCTTTAAATGTACTATTAATGGTGGTAGTACCTGGGTCATAAAGAACTGTTTCCAAATTAAGACCTGCAGCAGTAAACGCACTCTTAAATTGAGCGAGCGGATTACCTGTTAGATTACTACCACTTGCTTCTGTATTTAGATCTGCAGCAAGTTGCTCTGTTAATTGAGCTGAAAAAGCAATTCCTGATGCGCCTGCAACCCCTTGAAAATTGGTTAAGTTTGTACTTCCTGCCGTTTGGTCCGTTGTTAAAGCTGTCGATGCATCTTGTTTACCTCCTACTGTAGTAGTAAGATTGCTAACACTATTAGAAAGATTGTTAAAACTACCAAGTGCAGCATAAGCTGAATTTGCTGCACTCGATGTTAAATATCCCGCCAAAGATTGATGGGATGTTAAAAATCCAGAATTATTATTTAGATCACTTGTATTATGGACAGAAGGGCTTAATGAAATTTGAGCAGCATTGATAGTACCTGTACTAATATTTCCGCCATGAATAGTTGTAGAACCATCAGTACTTAAGGCATTAAAAGTTACAAGTCCTGTAAATCCAAGACCAATAAAAGCATTACTAATAGTTAAATTTCCGCCAGTACCTGTTGTATCCCCTGTAGGAGTACCACTTCCATCCTTTCCTTCGATTGCTGAGACTGTAGCATACCAGTAGTTACTAGTAGTAGTTCCAGCTACTGCTTGAGGAGCGGTAGTACTCCAACCCGATGTTAAATCTGAAGAAAAAGTACTATTACCAAAGTTAAATTTAGTAGCTGAAGGGTTGCCTGGACTGTCTGCAGACCCCGAACTATGGTATATTGTAAAGTAAGATGAACGAACTCCACTTGTTCCAACCGTACCAAAAGATCCAATCACTTTAGGAGTAGACCAGTCTGTCTTAGCAACGTCCACTGTAGTGGCTTGAGTGCTCACATGAAAGTGAACTTGGTATAGATTTGCAGAATTTGCAGTAACACTTTGAGTTGAAGTAAACCAGCCTGTTGCAGTCCCGCTTCCATTTATGATCTGACCGTTTGTGATGGTCATATCTGCATCTTGTCCTGACTTAACTCCTGTAATTGTTCCATGGTTCGCACCATGATCCATAGTAACTACTAGAATTGGCCAGTCTGAAGCTCCACTAATTTCTGTAGCAGACACAGCACTTGCAGCTTTATATAGATAAACATCTGCCACAGAAGTAACAGGGGTTGCTATCGCAGTTGCTGCTACACCATTTGAAGCTTGTGTCGGATTAAACGGTGAAAAACTTTGGAAAGCAACTAACTTTCCATTTTTCATTCTCGTTACTTCTTTTACGTGCCTCGCCCAGTAATAGAAAGTTGTATCTGTTGTAATATTTGGAATTTTATGTTTATACTTTTGCTCAGTATTAGTTGAGTGCAAAAGCACAGCACCATCAGCAAAATCAGTGTTCGGTGTTTTATTTGTAAAACTTATATTATTATTGTACCAAATTTCAGTGTGCCAGCCAGAGTCATTACCATTCCTAAAATTAATAGTGTTTGTCCAAGCTAACTCAACTATATTATCTCCACCCGCTGCTGTTAATGCTTGAGGAGCTTTCGGAGTAGGAATATTATCTTCTGGCCCAGAAAAAGCGTCTCCTCCAACTGATTGATAATTTTTTTCTTTTGCTGTAACAATATAAGTATCATCGTTATGTTCTTGTGCTGTTACTTGAACAGAACAATCTGCACGATACCCCAGATTGGATATTCTAAATTCTTTATCTACCCAACCAAATCTTGAATAGTTTATTTTTATTATACTTCCAGCAACTAATAAAACGCCCTTTGGTCCAATTACAAAATTTATTTTTCTACTAAATCGAGATTGGTCTAAATACTGTTCCGCATTTATTCTCGCGTTAAAGTAATTAGTAATTAAAGGAGTTTTTATATCCTTCTTCTTTGGAATATTTCTATCTTCTTTTAAGTAGTCTGCCTTAAAAAAGCTAACGCTTCTATTCTCGAATCGAATATTTGGATCAGGAATAGTAACAGAAACAGTATTAGAGCTTCCTTTTAGCCCTGAATCATCAACAGAAATTGCTCCTATTATATCACTCTCATCTATAACTCTAACATCTGTGGATGCAATGGTAGGCGTTGTACTTTCTACATCTAATTCGTATTTACCTGAAGTGTACCGAAGTATACCATTAAAATGTTCTAATAAAGAATTTACATTATCAAATACAGGACTATCTGTAGTAAGTAAAGAGTTTGTCTGATGTCTCGTTACTTCTCTCTGGTCCTGCTCCTGCCAGCCCATGTATCTCCAATATTTTACATCATCAGAGTCATATAAGGAGTAACCGCTTTTTTCGTAGCTTGACTCCCCTGTATGTTTCTTAACAGCAGGATTATAGCGCTCTGCAGACTGCTCTTCCGTAGCTCCTGTTGTATTACCCTGGTTGTCTTGCGTACCAATATGAATTTTTTTGAAAGTAGATGTTCCTACTTTGTTAAGTTGTAAACTAGCTATAGGAGTTGCACTGTCTCCAGGCTCAGTTAGCTTACCTGCAGCACCAACGAGATAGATTTTATTTTTATCACTATGTCGATGATAAACTAAGTCACCTACTTTATAGTGTTTCCAGTCAAACCATTTATGTACAAGCTTTCCTATACAGTTTGTAAAGGTTACTTCAACAAATCCTGTTCCCGCAGAGTTAACGACTGTTCCATTAGTATTCTTACTAACACTTTTTATAGTACCTTGCCACTGAAAATAATCAACATTACTAGCATCTTGAGTTACTAGCTTCCATTTATCTGTTCCTGCTGCTACTGCTGCTAGCCATGCGTTATCATTAGTATAACTATCGTTTGGCATAATAACAGAAACATCAGAACGAGTATCACAAAGTCGTGCTGCTGATTTGATTGAGTCTAAATTTATATCCTTTTCTAAATCTAGACCTCTACCATAACGAGGATTTAATAAGTAATCAGTTAGTTGTATAGCGGGATTAATTGATACCTTTTTGTCGCCTATAGCGGTTATTTCAAAAGTATCTCCTTGTTGAGGAACGAAATCAAAAGTACCAGGAACTATTTCTTCAGTATTATTACCAGAAGTTGTACCTACTGTAATACTTGCTCCTGCGCTAGCACGAACTGCTTTGCTTAGAGTAACCTTTCTATAAGTTGCTGAAGAAGGATCAGAGTCAATAGCTGTAATTGTGGTGCCCTGTTGTATTATAGAAAGATCGTCTTCTGTTGAGAAAATTGTCTGCCCTACTACCAAACTTGTTATACTGGATAGGAATATAAAGTTCTGATTATAGCTAAACGAAGTTATAGTATATGTGCTACCTACATTAGTCGCCACAGTTGCTACTTCTTCAATATAGCCAGTTACAGCAACTTTGGTGGAGCCGTCATACCCTACTATTTCCCTAGACTGTCTTTTTTGAGTGCCATCTGTCTCTGTTCGAACTACGGTTATAGTCTGACCCTTATAAAAGTCATCGACACTTGAAGCTCCACTATCAAGCTGAATCGCATTTAGTATACCGTAATCACTAATTCTTGTCATCTCAGTTTGTGTTCCGAACTGATCATTATCTTTAGACCCATCAGTGTCCGCGTTTGCTTGAGCCTGCATAAAAGTAGCAATCGCATCAGTAATTGCTTGTACATCTAAAACTATACCTATGGACAACCCGTTTCCAAAATGGGCTAAAAGATCCTGTAAAAGTTGAGATAACTCTGTAAAATCTACTCCTGTTCCTCCTGAAGTACTTGTTGCTGCAACAGTACCATTTCCGTCTCCTTGAGTAGTGGTTATTTGTTGAAAAAGCGTGGCAGGAACTGTTCCTGAACGTGCTTTGTAGTCCCAAGTTATAAACGGGTACTTACTATCAGACGCTCCTGTTCCCGTGGCTGTTTGAGTCATATGGAACTCTGTAACATCAGTAGCAGTACCTAGAGGGTTCTTATCAAATCTAAACTTATGAATAGCAACATTTTTAGCATCAGTGTAAATACAAGAATCTACAATTTGTACATTGCTTTCTAGAGCACTGTTATCCGAACTTTTATAAAAGTTAACAGTATCGCCTACTTTAAATAAAGCTCTCTTATCAGTTATTGTACCTGAGCTGAACGTAGGCGAGGGGTGTTCTCGATATGAGTAATCGTAATTATACTGTTCGATTTCGATTCCGCGTACGACAAAATCAAGCTCAGGAATACTTATGTCCCCGTCTGCTATTTCGAATTCTGCAACTACATAAGCCGTATCCAATAATCTGTGATTTTGGCTCCAGTAAGCTCCTCTGCTGTCCGTATCAAAGTCTGCCTGTAATTTGAAGCCATTCTGTACATTGCTCATTCCAGCTTTAGCAATTCTAACTAATGTATCATTTGCTCTCTGGTGAGGTCTCCCCGCATGAAAAACTAGTTTTGTTTTTAAAGGGTAGGCAAGGTTTGTTTGTCTTCCATGATTTATTCCAGAAGCTGCATTAGGGTCTCCTGCATCCGCTAACGTATTTTCATTAAACCACCATAAATCTAACCAATCTGTCCAACCAGAGAAATGACCAGAGAAAGGGTTAAAACTCATGGGGTTCCTAGCTCTTCCTCTATTACGAGAATTTAGTACTGCAGGTGCGGAGCTTAAAGTATCTCCTTTATCCATTCTTCCTTCACAGACTACATCAATAGTTTCCTCACCTGTTTGAACAGATCTTGTGTCATTGTCATTTTTATCAACACAGATTCGTGATTGATCATCCACATATATGTCGTAGAGACCGCTTACAGCCCCTTCACAAATCGCATAAACAACATATATTTTTCCTGAATCACTATGTAGGGAGTCTGCAAAAACAGGAATACTATCTGTTCTCTGCACACCATAAATAACTGGAAGTCTTTTTGCTTCTAAATTCAGTCTTAAATCAACATCTCTATCTACAGTTACTTGATACTCTTTCATTTTGGTTTTTAAACCAAATAATCCTGATTTCTTTAGCTTGTACCTAGTTTCCTGTACTTGGTATATGGCTATAATATTTATAGCCTGCTCACCATGCATGAACCCATAGTCGGTTGCATAATCATCTCTGAAAAGTGCACCCAAATCAGGGTTTCCATCCCCTCCTATAGCTCTGTGCTCTGTATCAGAAGTTATTCTTCCGTTTACGCGAACAAAGTCACCCCAATGACTACTTAGAGTCCACGTAATATTAGAAGACTTTGTAGGATCGTCATCAAGTTTAACTTTATTTATAATTCCCTTGAAAAGAAGATAGGCACCACCTTTTTTAGTCGTGTCGTTCATTCCTATTACTTTTCCAGTTTCAGGATTCACATGAACTTTATATATACTTACTTCTCTATTTATGTAGCCATTATAAGTTGAAGATGAAGGATTGTTTAGTATTCCTGTAATTTCATCCGTGTCTAGAGATACAGTATATTCCGTGCTCTCGGTGAGATTGCCCGCAGGTATCGTAGAGTGTTTTAGATTAAGAACATAATTGTTATTCGTAAAACTTTCAATAGTTGCAGTTTTATAATTTCTAACAGGACTTTCAGTACCTGTTCCGCCCCATGTAAGTTTTATTTTATCGCCTTCTGAAAACCCTAAATCTGTCCAGTTTGGGTTGTGAGTATCAGCTATTGAAAGACTTGCTCCATTATTGGTAATTGTTAGTCTATTAGTTGCACTGGGAACAAATTCAGAACTAAGAGACACAGATGATAGTGTAAGACTTACGTTACTTACTTTTGCTTCTGTAGTCTCTGTAATACTTGATACTTTTGAAAGTCTGTTTGATATATAAGTTTGAGGACCGTTGTTTATTCCTGCTAGAGATTTACTTGCATCATCAAAACTGATATCAAAAGAAGCATCAGTAATATAAGAGTAGTCACTTGCTGCTTCTGAAATTAAACCGTTGGTACTAGTAGGTATTCTTTCAAACTTTACTAGATGAGCATATAGGAATGAGTCTTCATTTTGTAATGAATTTGTTAAATCAGTACCAAGTGCAAGAGCTTTTGTTGTCATAAATATTCTTCAAGTTTTAAACTAAATTTATATAAATTATTCGTATTTAGAGAGTAGGACCGAACTGCACTTGGCATTATTACCTTAAATAAAGGAGTTAAAAAATTTATAGTAGCAAGGCTATTAACAGTCTTTGCAAGAGGAGGAGATATTCCGAGCTTTAGTCTAGGAGTAGTGGGTTGAGTTGTACCTGCACGATAAGTGGTATTAGTTTCCACATGGGTAATCATATAAGCTTTTGTATGGTTTGAATCACCACTATCAGTAATAGTAAACATTTCTCCTGGTCTTGGCAAGCTTACTTCTTCTGCCCCTCCCATTACTGTTGTACTCCAGTTATCTGCTCCAATCATAATAGTTAGAGACCCAGCAGCTTGAGCACCTTGAGCCTTAAAAACAAAAGGAGAGCCATCGCTGCCATCACTACCATTAACACCGCTTTGACCATTTAGTGCATCTATCCACTTTTGATTTTTTGGAGTATTATACTGAGGCAGAGCCACAAAAAAGGGCGTTAAAGCACCTTGCTTAGACTGTAAAAAAGCATCTACAGGACGAAACTCATCTTGAGTCATAGGGTGGTACCCTATGTCTATGTTCCACTTTTGACCTGCAGGGGCTTTTGCTAATACTCTCTGAGAATTAGTTCTTGAAACCAATATTTTTTGATCAGACGTAAGTTTTACAGAAGCAAAGCCAGGTCCTGGATCACCACTAGCTGCGGGACCTGCTCCCCAGTACCCTATTTTGTAGTCGGGATCAGGAAGTCTATTAGCTAAAGAAGGATAAGTTGCCATTATGCTCTCCTTGCTACGGGAGTAGTATAGGTGCTTTCATCAAGGTCCTCTAAAAAGTCTTCCCCGTAAGAGTTTGCAGCTTGTCGTATCATACCTATTATGTTTCCTTGTTGTTCCGAGAGCACATCTTCTACGCCCGAAGCATCTATAGCATTAATTGTAAAGGTTACATTTGCTGCTCCGCCCATTGCTGCCGTATCATCTGCGGGCACTATTGTTCCAGGTCTATCAGGCATAAACAATTCTGGTCCTTGCTCTCCTACTACATACCCTGTATTACCCCCTGTGGCTCTATGTCGTTTTCCATAAAAAGCGGATCGGAAGTCTTCTGGGCCGCCTACTCCTTGGTCGCCTCTCATATATGCAAGCTCCCCTCGTGCTCCTCTACTTCTTCCGAGATCTACACTGTTTCTTCTTTCTCCTACTGTAACAGATGAAGGTCCTGCTGCTCCAGCAGCTGAGCCTCCTCCGCCTTGAAAGGAGGTTCCAGCAATCATAGCAAGTTGAGCAGCGCCCATTGCAACCACCATGGGAACCATCATAGAAGCCCATATTTTTGTAGTATCTATAGGATTAGCGTACAGTTGAGCAACAGCGGCCGCAGTAGAAATTACAACTTGAGCCATTTGCATTTTTTTGTTCATTTCAAAGTTCTTTCGAGCCATGTCTTCTTTTTTCTTTTCCATGCTCTTAATTTTAGCAATACTTTCTTTTGATTTTCCGTCTCGTTTTTTCTCTGCTGCAATTTCTGCATCTATTCCTTTCATTCTATTTTTATGAGCAGCGTTCATAATATTAGAAATACTTGATACGATTGCACCCGCCATCTGAAAACCTGCCGCCATTCTTTCTGCAGATCCTTTTGCTGCATCTCCGAATGCTTCAACAGAATTTATTATGTTGGCCATTCCCATAGATACAGAGGACATTAATTCGCCTTCAGGCCCTAAAGCCGCAAAGTCTGCACCTAGGGTTTTAAAAACACCCTCTGCCTGACCTTCTTTCATTATATCTAGTTGCTGTTGTAATCCTGCTAATTTGTCTTTCAATTCTGCTATTCTTTCTGTGCGGGCTTGTATTTCCTCTGGTGTTCCTGTTTGGTCAAGAGCCTTTAATTGGTCCATCTCAGCTTGTGCGGCGCCTTGTTGAGTGTTTATAAGGCCGATATCAAAAGTTTGATTTGCAAATCCAGCAGCAGTATTACCAAAGCCACCCGAAGCAGTTTTCATTGAGGCGGACTGTCTTCTGGCTTTTCTTTGTTCTGCTATTGCTTTTTCTACGTTTAATAGATCAAGAGCCTGCTGGAAAGTTTTTCGTTCTACTTCATTCTGAGCATTAGCTAACTGTAATGAAACCTTTCGAATTTCGTTATCTGCAGTTCTCACAGCTAAAACTTCCTCCATTATAGTTTTGTTCTCACTACTCATGCCATTAGCTAATGATTGAGCTAATGCTATTGAATCTGTTTCTGCTTGAATTTCTTTTAATGTAGCGAGCAGTTCATTTGCATCTGTTCCTTCTCCAAACAGTTCTTTAAATCTTTGTTGTAATTCTGAAAGTTTTCCTGTTTGACCCGTAGATCTTTCTATGCCTTCTCCAGCATCATTTCCTGCGTCTCTTAATTGTTCTAAACCTGAAATAGCTGATCGCATATCGCTACCAGACAAAGCATCCTTTACGGAGGTTTTTGTACTTTCTAAACCTTCATTAAAAAAAGCAAGCTGAACATTTGTATTTGTTATATCTTTAGCGAGTGCTTTTAAGTCACTATCATCACCTGCAAGTGCTTTTTCTAATGCAGAAGCATATGCAGGTGAGAGCCTAACTAGCCCTCCCATTCTTTGTTCTAATTCGGCGATCGCGCTATTTTGATCTTCTACAGTCATGGTTGATGTTTCTACCCACTTATAAACACCATTACTATTTTTTTGCCACTTTCTTGTCGTTGCCCCTATTCTTTCAAACAAGCCTGCAATGTCTAAACTAATTAAACCATTAAAAGCAACTGTACTGGGGTTTATTCCATCAGCAACTGCTTTATCCATTCCAGTTACAACCCCGCCTAAACTTTTTTCTGCGGCTTTTGCAGACTCTCTAAACTCTTTCAAAGCTGCGGCAGAGGCTTTTATTCTATCCGATGCGTCCTCTACTCCCTGTGCCCATTTTCCTACTGAGCTTTCCCTGAGCATTGTTTCAAATCTATTACCTTCGGTATTAACTTTTTGATAAGCTCCTGCCATATTACTAACTTCGGCCTCTACTTTAGTAAAGCCTTCAGGATCAGGTGGTTCTGTAATTGTAAAGACATCTAAATTAGCGCCTGTTACCGTATTAAAAGTTTCTATTAACTTATTTGCAGCCTCTTTTGCGTTATTTAGTGCATCGACTATACCACTTGTAAATTTAGCTTTAATTGAACCTATCATGTTTTGTATGCCTGCACTAATTTTATTAAACGTATTCTTTACTGAGTCTGCCATACCAAGAAATCCTACAGCAACAAAATCTATCATGGGTCCTGTAAAGTTTACAATCCTATCGGCCATTCTTGCAAAGCCTAGAGCTACAGTCATGGGAGCTTGGGCAAGCCCCATTATAGCATCAAAAACTAATTTAATTATTCCTATTATTCCCGCAAACTTAAGAGCCTTGTCCATTATTCTGCCCGCAAACTGGGCAGCTTTTGCTACACCATAAAATGCCGCTTTTCCTGCAGTAGCAAAACCTTTAAAAACTAGTTTTGCTCGTTTTCCGAATAAAACAATTCTCTTACCTTGTCGTTTGAAAAAACCGATTGATGGAGCTTCCATTCTTTTAAAAGCACCACTCATATCTGTTACTAAATCATTTGATACGTTTTTGAACATACCTCTTGTAACTTTACCCTGTGTTTCTATCTGCTTGGTCTGGCTATCAAGGGCTTTTTGAAAGTTTGCTTTATCTTGGGGTGTCATTTTTCCTGCAGCAGCTCTTTGTAATATAGGAGAGTCTGCTCCTTGATCAATAGCTTTTTGAGCAGTTGCTTGCATATCAGAAGCACCACCTGCACGGGTAGCTTCTATGTCTTGTCCTGCTTGTTTTACTTCATCTGCATAGTCTGAAGCTGCTTTTTTTGCTTCTTTGAACTCAGTTACTGCACTATCAGCAAAATCTGTTAACTTTTGATCCAACTCTTCCATCGGGAAAATAGTCTTAAATATACTTGCACCCAGCAAGCCAAAAGCAGCTATTGCGGAGGTAGCACTGCTTGATAGTATATTTGCTATTCCTTGGAACAGAGGTAAAAAGAATTCAGTACCAGCTTTTATGATATCATCAAAGGTTTTTTGAAGTTTTATGAAGGGGTTAACTGCGGCATCCATTCCTCCGAAGTTCTTTTCTAATTGCCGTTGGGTTTCAATTAATACGGCTTGGCTTCGTTGGTAGGTATTTAACTCTTTTGCAGATTTACCTATAGAAGCGGCATATTTTTTGGTAGCATCTTCCAGACGCAAAGTAATACCCAGTTCGTCTAAAAGTTCGGGTTCTGCTTTTGAAGCACCTCTTATAAGTCGATCAAATGAATCTTCAAAGTTTCTGCCTAAGGCTACAGAAGCTTTTCTTGCTCCTTCTGCTAAGTCCTCTAGCTGAGCGGGTGAGAAACCTTTTGCCATACCAATAGCTGCGGCTTGAGCAGACTCTCTAAAGCCTAGCATTCCGCCACTCGCTTCTCGTAGTCTTTGGGTAATACTACCTAGTGCGACACCTGTATTTTCGGCATAGGATATTTGAGAAGCTTCTAGATTTGATAAATCTGCCGCTCTTTTGAAGAACTCAAAGGCAGCACTTAAAGCGAAAACATTAGAAGCAAGAATAGCATACGCAGGGACAAGACCTCCAGTCATTCCCTGCTGCATTTTAGAAAAGTTTTTATTGGCATTAGCGGATTGCTTAGACAGTCCTTTTAGGTTTCGGTCAGCAGTTCTTGTTGACTTACCCATCTTATCGCCTGCTTTACTTACACCATCTAGCTCATCTGCTGCTGCTTTCGCTTCCTTGCCAACAATAGAAAGAGAGCCGTCGTCATCAACTTTAATTTTAAGCTTTATTTCATTTGCCACTACTTTTTCTCTTTAGTTTATCATATTCCCGCTTCATTTGCTCTGCGGACTTTTTGATAGCTCGGGCATCAAGCCACTCTACTATTTCTAAGAAAAAATTATTTCCTTCTTCAATTCCATAGACTTTTTGGTAGAGTTTAAGATTTGTGTAGTCTTTACCTATGTACCCTATGTCTGGGTAAATTCTATCTCCTAATCTATTAAACACATTTACTGCATTTATTACTATATCTGGAAAATCATCAAAAGAAAGAGGCATTTTTTCAACCTCGACTTCTAATCCCATCTGTTCTTGCATTTCAAAGTAACGTTCCTGAGTTAGTCCCCCATCACTTTGTTTGAACAGCTCCTCCAGTTTTTCTAGGCACAGCTTTTGCTGGTCTGCTACGAAAGTTTTCTAAGTCAAAGACTACCTCGTTGAGCCATGTATCAAATTCTGAGGATTGACTTACAAGAACTTCTGCATTTTCTACAGAGAAGTCCACTTCTTTGCTTAAATCTTCATCACCTGCATCTATTAATAGTAACGTTTGTAAGTGATCAAGTGTGAGCCCTTTCCAATTAAGAACAGAGGCTCTAGAAAACTCTGTTACAAATTTTTCATCATCTAAAACTTCCTCTACCATTCTAGTTTTTCTACTGAATTTAGAGGTAGTACATCTTTTTCTTAAACCGTTTAGTTCTTTTCTAGAAAGATTTGCTACTTCTACTTCAAATCCATCTAAGCCTGCGAAGTCTATCCAAGTACTCTTGGTGTCCACTACTAATTTTTTTAAATCCATATTATTCTAGCACTCCTATTATGCTGTTGTGTAAGTTATCACGCTTGAAAGCGCGGTCGGTCTTTGCGTCATTCTCCAACTATACTCTTCCATAAATATAGCTGCATCTTGAAATCTATTTGTAAAAGAACAGTTAGTAAAATTAAAATCTAATCCTGTTGTAATAAAGTCAGTTGATAATACAACTGCTCCAACGGTTGCTGTAGCAAAAAAAGCTCCCCCACTAACCGTAACTGTGGGAGGGCTTGTGTAGCCGCTTCCTCCATTCGTAACTGTTATTGCTGTTACTGCCCCTCCAGAAACCGTTGCTGTAGCTGTAGCCCCAGATCCTCCCCCTCCAGTAATCGTAACTGTGGGAGGAGACATATAGGCATTACCACCACTTGAAACTGCAATACTCGCTACAGCTTTACCATGTTGTTTTTCTGCTTTAAGTCTTAAAGCGCTATCAGTACTCCATGTTTGCAAGTTGCTGGTATCGTTTAGAAACTTAGTTATTGAGCCTGCTACAACTCTGGTTCCTATAGTAAATGTTGAAGGAAACATAGAAGTTGCTGCATTTGTAGCTGCTACAGCTCCTTGAATAGTATTATATTTATCCCAGTTAATATTATTTTGTATTTCAACTCCGAGAGCTGAAACAGCATCCGCAATATTGACACCTCCAAGTGTCAGTGAAATCTTAGGTACTATATAAGTGGTAGAAGAAGTACCTGCCGTCTGTAACGTGCCTGGTATTACTTCTACCACTGTACCTGTTCCACTAAGATTTTGAGTAGCAGTAAAAATATGCCCAACTTTGTTCTCTGCTGCTCCAGCAAATGTAAAATCAGTATTACCAAGAGAGGTAATATAAACATATTTCCCTGTTATTGCGGTTGCAGCTATGCTGGCTCCCGAAGGGGTATATTTTGACAGCTTAGATGCTTCACCAGAAATACTTAATCTCAGGGGTCTTAATCTATTAATCTCGAACGTCCCATCTTGAATTACGCATTTTTCTAGTTTATAAACATCTTGCCCAGATGATATGTATAAATCAAAAGTTGCACAGTCTAGTAATCTATCAAATACAACTTTATGTCTTTCTTCTGATAGCAGAGGAGTATTTAAACTAAACTCTGCTGGGTTTGCTTCGTTTATAGAAGAGCCTTCAAAACTTGACTGATTATGTAAAGTTTTAACGGCAAAACTTTTTTCTCGAAAAGTCTGGCTAAAAGATATGTCACTAATATCTATTTTATATTTAGATGTGCCATATACTATATGAACAACTGCTTCTTTTTTGAAGTTGTAGTTTGCCATCTCTTCTCAATAAAAAAAGGGGTCCAAAAAAGAACCCCTTTTTACCTTTTTTGTAACCTATATTATATTTCAAAACACCTTCAGTGTCAAGAAGTATTTTTTATAGGTTAGACACCAATGTACTTAAGCGTTACCTCATCACCTTCACTCATTCCAGTTCCTAATCCATGGAAGTTGGTCTCTAGGGAGATTACATCTTCTACAGAGTGGCTGGGTATTTCAAGGTGTGCAGTAGGCAAAGAAATTTCAAAACGAGGTTTTGTAGTGTCAGTTCCGCCAACTTTTAAAGTAATTGCAAATTTGTTAATAACAGTATTAACGTCAGAAACTAAATCCGCAAAAAGGTCACGGCTTCTATTAGTAGCAGCGTCAGAACTTGCTAAGTAACAGGTTGCGCTTCCAGTAACAGTACGTGTTCCAGTAACGTGCTCAATCGGCTGGTTAACCTTACCGAGTTCTTCAGGAGTTAAGTAGTTAATATTATTACTAATAGTAACATTTCCACCCGTAATTGCTACAGAGTAAGTAGTTTCATACGATTGTCCAGCAACACCTGCCTTTGTAAAGGTTGTTGCCGATTGGAAAGCTGTTTCTGGGGCAAGAGTTAACTGAGTTAGACGATTACGAATAAAGTTACCAGTACTAGTAGTTCCTTCATCGATTGCTGCCCACCAGTTATTTCCTGAGGTTGGGTTAATATAGAATCGGTCACTATCATTAGTGTCAATCCATATTGCTCCAGCTCCGTGTGATCCTGAAACAGGTGAAGTATTATCTGCATGATACTTTCCAGCTCCGATTGTATCGGCATCAGTAGCATCTTCTTCTACTTCTTGAATCTGTCCTGCAAAACCAGACCAGTTAATTGTTGCAATACCATCGATATCAAAATCAATGGATGCTTCATTAACCACAGCATCTTTTAATTTGTATATCAAACGTCCGTCAGTTCTATCACTAAAAACATAGTAAAGATTAAACGTTCCAAGAGATGCACGACTTGAGTCGTAGAAGTTAATATCTAAATCAGTTGCATCACTATGAGCACTCTCTGATTGAACTGTTATAGTAACATCATCTGCCGTTGAGGCACCTCCTGTGAAAGCAGTACCAGCGATAGTAATAGTTTCTCCACTAATCCATCCAGTTCCTCTTTCAGAAATAGTTGCAGTTACATCACAATCAGAACCATCGTCCGTCAGGGTAAGAGTAACAACAGCATTTGCTCCTGTTGAACTATTAGTACTTGCACCTGTAGTTGTACCTCCAAGACTGCTGTTACTTACATTAAATGTGTATGTGCCAGCGGCACCTCCATTACCTTCTGTTGTTCCACTAAGTGCAAATCTACTAATTGCACCACCAGTTGGTGTACCAGAAGTTGGAGCTGCATACTTACCTGTAGTTGCAGTATAAACATTTCTACCTGCCATTGCAACCCAGAGTGCTTCTTCTACTGCGTGATGGTGAGTAGCTGTACTATCTGCAATCCCTTTCTTTGCACCACCAATAGCTGCTGCTGCTCCTGCGGCACCCCCGTCTAAGTTTCCAGTTACTCCTGCAGATTTGAAAGGTCTAATATAAGTACTGAAAGACCACTCAGCGGCAGATAGAGAGTCTGTAAACATTTTACGACCTCTACGCGATCTACCCGTTGAGTCCTCCATTTCATTTAGAGTTATCTCGGACGCATTCGTGGCTTGAGAAAAACTAAATCCATCAAGCACTGGAATAGACCAAAGATACCCGTCTTTTTCCATGTAGAGTCGCGAGTCTCTACTAAAATGTAAATATTCTGCCATAGTATTTTCTCCCTATGATCTTGAAAAGACTGGTCGTGAATTTTTATTCGTGCCAGAAGTTTCTAATAACGAACCTCTATAAGTATCTCGCCAACACCTAAAGGTTCGAGTACACCTTCATCAGTATCTATACTGATAACTGTGATTTGTTGCGTATAAAAAACATTATTCATTTTGTCCGTATACGCTAATCTTGAGTTATCTTCAACAACAGTTTCAACATCTTCCATTAGCTCATTTAGAGCCTCTTGGGCTTCTTCTTCCTGAACGTAACAACGAATTGTTACAGATAAAAACCTGTCTCTTACCCCTGCAGTTTGATATTCTCTGGTTTCACTACCTGCATTTAAATGAAGAGCAGGAAATTCATCCACTTCATCCCAAAACTTTAATCGAGGATGTACATTCTCACCTACATCCGTTAAAAACGCTCCTTGACCATTTATAGTTTTTAACTTGTCAACAAGAGCATCAATTATACGTTTTCGTCTCGATGCGTACTTTCTTGCTGTCATTTAAACTCTCCTAGTATAAAGCCGTCCTAAACCAAACTGTGCGGCTATTTCTCTAATTGACAAGTCTATAATTCTTCGTGGATCTCTTTCTGCATTAGAAAATCGTGTGCCACTTGTTGACTCATACACTTGGTAAGGCGCTTTCTGGTATGTGTAGCCTACACTAACATGCCCTTTGGCAGTTGTTACTGCATCTACAGCCCTTACACTAGACGCAAATCTTCCTGTCCTATTTTCTAAGGCAGGAGACCCCATATTACTCGCTACTCTTCCTGTAAGAGCGGCATTAAGAATAGGCAATAAACTAGATAAAGCTATTTTACTTTTCTGTGCGTTTTTCTTCTCACTTCTTTTTGCCCTTAGGACTACGGGAGTTATCCTAGAAGATTTTCCTTTCTTTTTTCGCTTTGTTGCTTTTTTAATACTCCCGCTTCCTGGTTTAGGTTTTAACACACTATCTTTAGGATTTTTTGCTTCTGGGTCTAAAGTATCTCTTACTTGTTTTGCTATTCTATCTTGTATATTTGCGGAACCCTGTAGCCCAAGTATATTTACTCCTGCAAACTGCTTGTCAAATGCTGCGGTATTTCCCTCAACAACACCCTTTAATAATTTTCCCATCCTAGCGGCCATTCTGCCCTTTAACTGGTTTATAAACTTATTTTCCATTTCAAAAGTTACTTCACCCTCTATTCCTTTAATTAAGCCTACTGCAATTTCGGAAGATGCAGTAATATCATAGTCGGATGTAAGTATACTTTCTGACAGATTAATTAATGTGTCTAGGTCTGCTTTTCCTTTTCCTACAAACTTTAAGTTAGCAGGTTCTGTTATTTTATCTAACTCTTCTGCAACTACATATAAAGCTCTTAATTTAGGCCTACGAGGATCGTTTTGATCCATTTCCTTTAATAACAGAGCCATTTGGGCAGTTAAAACACTAAGGTCTTTATGTCCCATTTCATAAATTCCTTTCATGTCAGAAAAAAGTTTGCCCATAAGAGCATTACTTTTTTCACTTAGTTGTCTGTAAGTAAGTCTATCTTGGGCGTCGCCTTTTCCCTCTACAGTATTTACTATTTTTTCTGCTGATTCCCTTGTAAAAGTATCTCCGCCAAACTTAATTTTTGCTTCTTTCTTATCTGTTTTTTCAACTACTGTTTTAAAAGCATTGTAACGCTTAAGAAGGTCTCCATCAAGCTTCAAAGCATTTTTTGCAGCTTTTTCGTTGTCTATGCCTCTTCTAACATATTTAGCCCGAACAAAGTTTCCATCTACCATGTTTTTAATCAGTACATTTAATGATGTTGTATATAAGCTATCAGCCATTAAAAATTCTTATACAAGTCTAGGACTCTCTTAATGTGGTCTGGAAAAGCTACATTATTACTTTGAGTGCTACTTGAAGCATTCTGTATGCTTGCACCTCCAAGAACTCTCCGCTCTTTATGCTCGTCTTTCAAGTAGTATGTAATTAAATCAATTACAGCTAATTCTAAATCAGCAGGTGTCGCACTATACCCTGCTGTGTATACTACTTTTACAGTATCGACCCCTGTAGGCCAGTTTTGATAGCCTCCAGTAGTAGTTCTTAAAACGCTGTCTGTATTTTTGTCTAAAGCATACTCATATGCCCCAGTAGTAAGGGTAACATAAGCGTCTGAGTATGACTGACGCTCTTGCACACTTACAATAGTATTTATAGGGCTTTCAGTAAGCTGTACTATATACGTGCCCCAATTAATATTAAACGTCTCCGTCTTATTTGACGAATAAAAATCTACAAAACTGTTTCCACAATAAGTTTTTACTAATTGACTTACAGAAGGAATTAATGCATTTATTCTTAAGTCCTCTTTTGGAGTGCTTAAGCCTTCTGCATCTTTATATGTTGCTAATGTAATTAAGTCTGCCATAAGTTAATTAGTAAAAACTTAGGGGAGGAAAACCTCCCCCAGTTTCTATGATTACCAAAGTAATCAACAGTGCTATTAAGCGTTATCTGCGTATTGAATTCGTCGAGCACCATTAGTAGTTTCAAGTGCCTTAAATCCAAATGCCTGGCTTGCTACCAGAACGTTACGCTGCTTACCAACTTCGTAATCAGTCTCAATAGTAACTCCCTTCAGTCGGGGAATCACAAATCGGCCTGTATTAACAACGATAGCGGCAGTACCTTCATCCGCAGGATTGAGTTCGTTAGAAACAATCACGGGTGAGCCAAAGGCAGTACCCATCATACCGTTAATGTTGGCAGCGATATCAGAACCTGCTTTATCAACAGTTCGGAAATCACCATCTTCTGCAAGAAGATCATAGTATACGCCAAGTGAAACAATATAAACAAGATCAGCAGGATTAATACCGTACTTACCCATTGCTTCCCGACCAAGTTCAAGACTACCAGCACCAAATGCAGGTACGCCGTCTTGTTGTGCAGTTGATACAGTTACACCTGACGCCATGCCAGAACCTTTATCGTTTCCATCTCCACCAGCAAGTCCAGCAATTACGCCAGAAGTACCATAAAGAATTGCGGTATCAGTTGCTACAGCGTGAGCTCGTGCAAGCGATGAAGTAATCATTGGAATAAAAGAAACCAAAGATGTCTCATCTACATCATTATCGATGTAAGTACCTGCTGCGAGACGCTGAGTGTTTAATACACGGTTTGCAACGTCAAACTGGCCATTAGTTCCGCCTACAGTATCCATACGCTGGTTAGCAGTATCGATATCGAAAGCTGTACCAAAAGTTGCAGGGTTAACATCCGCAACGAAAGGCATTACAGTAGCTCCCGAAGAAACAGGAATTTCTCGGAACAGAGCTAAAAGCCTAGTTTCGAGTTTAACTTCTTCTTCGAACTGTTGAGATACAGTAATGTCAAGATTACCAGAAGTGGTCTGACTTCCGAAAGAAGTAGACTTCTCCATAACGTCCTTACCTAAGTCGGTATCCCAGCCTTTTTTGGTAATTGCACCATATACTTTAGCTTCAAGAGCTTTACGACCAAGAGCTTCATCTTTATTAGAAGCAAACTCAAACTTACGGCTACGCATAGCTTCGAGTTCATCGGCCTTCTCTTTAACTTGACCTTCGTACTTTTTGATAAGCTCATTGATTTCTTCAGCTTTAGCGTCTTCGAATTCTTTTCGCATATCTTCTGCCAAGCGGTCAGTACCAGACTCTACAGCAGTTACTACTGCTTGCTTGACTTCTTCTTCCTGCTGAGCCTTAGCTTCTGCTTCCGCAGTAGCTTTTTCTTCAGCTTCCTTTTGTACAGCCTCTTCGGCTGCTTTTTGCTCGGCTTGCTTCATGGCTATCTTAGCAGCAGTTTCCTCAGCTACTTTTTTAGCAAAAGCTTCCAAG
>MDTB01176249.1_pt1 | contig 19639 bp, 21 predicted proteins | sample 811161 | NCBI WGS metagenome assembly MDTB01 (sample SAMN05326650, study PRJNA326480) | marine metagenome | isolation source: seawater | place: Mediterranean Sea | collected 2009 | reverse complement strand
TTTCTTGGCGTCCATCATGCCGGCGCCGGTGGCGTCGCGGAGGGCCTTCACGTCCTTGGCGGTGAAGCTCATGTCGGTGTTCCTTGAGTTTCGGAGTGGAAAGGGATCGTTCGAATCAGGACTCGGTGGTGCCTTCATCGCCGGTGGAGGGCGTGGCTTCCTCGGCATCGGCAGGCGCGTCATCTTCGGCGGCCGGTGCGTCGGCCTCGGCCGTTGCAGCGGCCACACGGCCTTCGCGAGCGGCGGCCTCGGCGGCAGCCTCGGCACGGGCCCGGTCCTGCTGCTCGGCGATCTCGGCCTCTTCGAGGACGTTGCGCTGAGCCGGGGCCTCACCCGAGGCCTCGGCCTTCTTCGAGCGGATGAAACGGCCCTCAAGTACTGCGTCGGAGATGACACGGCTCATGAGTTCACCTGCACGAATCGCATCGTCGTTGCCGGGGATAGCGAAGTCGACGAGGTCGGGATCGCAGTTGGTGTCGACGACCGCGACAATCGGGATGCCGATCTTGCGAGCTTCGGTGACGGCGATGTGCTCCTTCTTCGTGTCGAGCACGAAGACGGCGGCGGGTAGCTTCTGCATGTCGCGGATACCGCCCAGGTTGCGCTCGAGCTTGGTCAGCTCGCGGCTGATAAGGAGGGCTTCCTTCTTAGGCATGGCCTCGAACTCGCCGGAGTCGCGCATGCGGCGATACTCCTGCATCTTCGAGACACGCTTCGAGATGGTCTGGAAGTTGGTGAGCATGCCGCCGAGCCACCGCTCGTTGATGTAGGGCATGTTGCACCGCTCGGCGTAGGACTGGATCGAGTCCTGGGCCTGCTTCTTCGTACCGATGAACAGCACAGTGCCGCCGTTGGCGACGAGATCGCGAACGAACACGTAGGACGACTCGAGGTGGGTGAGCGTCTGGTGCAGGTCGACGATGTGGATGCCGGAGCGCTCACCGTGGATGAAGCGCTTCATCTTCGGGTTCCAGCGACGGGTCTGATGCCCAAAGTGGACGCCGGCTTCAAGCAACTGCTTCATGGAAATGACTGCCATGATGTTCTCCCGGTTGAGGGATCCGGACCGGACGCCGAGGCGACCGGGTGTGGTCCGGATCTGACGTTGGCTGACGACCTCCTTGTGAGGTTGCACAGAGTCTGCGAACAGACCGTCCGCCATGCTACCGGGCCACCCCGACGGAGCCTCCCCAAAGCGGGGCGTTCACCTCGACCGAGAACCAACGACGATCGCACCAACCACACCCCCATTGGGCCAACGCAATCGATGTCATCGACGCGTTCGACCACGGGAGTCCTAGGCGCGCGGGTGTGTCGATCGGTGAACGTCGCGCATGCGCTCGCGACTGACCCGGGTATAGATCTGGGTGGTGGCGAGATCGGAGTGACCCAACATTTCCTGCACAGCACGCAAATCGGCACCTCCGTCCAGAAGATGAGTGGCAAAGGTGTGACGCAGCGCATGCGGGTGCGTCGGGGATACCGCTCGACGATCGAGGATGCGTCGCACATCGCGCGGTGTCAGCGAGCGGCCCGCCCGGTTGAGGAACAGTGAGGGCTTCGCAGTATCGGCGGTGACCATGCTCGGTCGACCCTCACGAATCCACCGGGAGACCGCGTCGGCGGCCGCTTCGGAGACGGGCACGATCCGTTGCTTGGACCCCTTGCCCCAGACCCGGAGCACCCCGCTGTTGTCGATGTCGTCGAGTTCGAGACCGCACAATTCGCTCACCCGTATCCCGCTGCCATAGAGCAACTCGATAACCGCTCGATCGCGGAGGTCGATCTCGCCGGGCTCGCCGGCGGCTCGGGCGGACCCTTCAAGAAGGCCGTCCATCTCGGCGGCGGTCAACACGGTGGGAAGGTTGGCGGTGCCCTTCGGCGCAGTGAGCGCTGCGCTTGGGTCGCTCTCGACCCGTCCCGTGCGCCGCGCCCAGTCGAAATAGCGGCGTAGCACCGACGCCTTGCGAGCGATCGTGCGGCGGGCGTAGCCGGAAAGTTCGAGATCGGCGAGGTAGGCCCGCAGCGTGCGCCGCTCGACCGCCGAAGGATTGGTGACACCGTGCTCGTCTAGCCAGGCGACCGCCGCCGCCATGTCACGCTCATAGACGCTGCGGGTCGACGGAGCGATACGCGTGAGCGACTCGAGCCAGGCGGAGACGTACCAGGCAGCCACACACACACTGTAGTCGTGCCTCACGCACGGTGATGGCGCGGCCACGTCACGCTCAACGCACCCGGACGCCGTCATCGACGACGTGACCGGACGCAACCAACTCAGCGAGCGACGTGACGACATCGAGCACTGGTCGACCGCGGTAGGGCCGTCATCGACCGCATCGAAAACCGCGCGCAGATGCCACGGGATGACCACCTCTGCCCCGCCGAGCCCATCCCCGACGATTGATGTGGGCCCGAGTGCGACCAGCACGTCGTCGACGTCGAGGACCGGCGCACACCCATCTGCAACCTGAACCTCAATGGTGACAGACCAGCCCTCGACGCCGGACAGGGTGGCTGACACCAGGGTGGCGAACATGGGACCTAGACAAAAGAACGGGTGGAAGTCGCCGTCACGCCGACGATCAATCGCATGGCGTTCCTACGTCAGGACTGGGACAACACCTCGCGGGTGTAGCGGACGACCGCGTCGAGTTGAGTACTCGAGAGCGAACCGGAGAACGACGGCATGGCATTGCGGCCGTTGGCGATCAGCAACCGCTGATCAGCCGGATCGGGGTAGGCGATGATCACCTGCCCGTCGCTCAACTTCGGACCGGTGCCGCCCCCACCACCGGCGCCATGACAGTTCGCACAGCGCTGCGAGTACACGTCGCGTCCCATCGTCAACGCCGGATCGGGGGTGCCGTCGGGGCCGAGGGGAACTTCGGGTGACTCACCAGCGCACGCACCGAGTGGGAGGACGAAGGCGACCACGAGAACGATGCGAACGAGCACGGGGGCCGAGGTTGCGGAACGCACGTCAACGACGATACTGACCCCATGGGAATGGACCCCACACGGCCACATCGGCGTCGCCCCGCCGACTACGTGTTCGTCGGCGCAACAATCGTTGTTGGGGTCCTCTTGCTGCTGTGGGTCTTCTTCGGGAGCGCGTGATGGACGATCCAGAGGCCTACGGGGAGGTCGATGTCCGTTTCCTGCAGCCGTACCAGACGAACAAGTGGTACGTGTGTCCGAACTGCAACCGCGACATCGAGCCGGGCACCGGCCACTACGCCATCGTGCCCAAGGAAGCTCCTGACCTGCGTCGGCACTGGCACCGAGGCTGCTGGGACGGCCGCAAGACCCGCAAGGCTCGCTCGAAGAAGAAGGGCCGCTAGCGCGCCGCACCGAGTGGCCGCCCCACGACAGACAACAGAACGCCCACCTTCAGGACTCGGCATCGGGCGAACCTTGCCAACCGCTCGATCAGAACGCCACTTCGACGATCTCGATCCGTGGACCGGTGACCGTGGCGACATCGAATCGGAGACGACCACGTCGACGGTGGGCGTCGAGCCATGACAAGGCGGCGCAACGCAGGAAGCGTTACTTCCGTTCATCGACCGCCTTGAAGCCCGAGCCGAACCGCCCACTGCTTCGAGTCTTGACCTCGCAGAACACGATCTTGTCACCCCGCGTCATCACGAGGTCGAGCTCGCCGCCCTGCACGCGCCAATTGAGATCGAAGACGACGTAGGCCGCGGACTCGTAGTGGGGGCAACGCGGCGCTCACCCCACTGCCCGAGGACAGCTTTGGATTTGTCGGAGGTGGCCATGCCCCGAACCTAGGAACGGGGTGCGACGGCGTCGGCACGCCGACGCAGCGCGATCACTTGTCGCGCTTCTCCTTGATCTTGGCAGCTTTGCCGATGCGGTCGCGCAAGTAGTAGAGCTTCGCTCGACGGACGTCGCCGCGGCTCACGAACTCAACCCGCTCGACAATGGGGGTGTGGACCGGGAAAGTGCGCTCGACACCCACACCGAAGCTGAGCTTGCGGACCGTGTAGGTCTCCTGCAGGCCCGAACCCTGACGGCGGATGACGACACCCTCGAACATCTGGGTGCGCTCACGGTTGCCCTCGATCACGCGAACGTGGACCTTGAGGGTGTCGCCGGGGGCGAACTCGGGGATGTCATTCCGCTTGCTGAGATTGTCGACGAGATCGGTGGGCTGCATCGCTGCGCTCCGTACGGATCGGGAGAATGGATCATCGGCGGGACGAACTGCCCGGGCCGACCGACAATGCTAGGGGGACGGCCGCGCATTGCCACCCTCCACGCCGTGGCGATCAGGGGCACCGGCATGGTCACTTCGGATCGCTCTTCCAGAGCGCCCCGAACTCAGTGCTTGGGAAGATCGATCCCAAACTCGTCGAGTGCTCGCTGCTCGTCATCGCTGAGACCGCCCCGGGCGTCGAGAAGGTCGGGGCGGTTGTGCGCCGTGCGTTCGATCGCCTTGGCGAGGCGCCAGCGAGCAACCTTGCCGTGGTCGCCGGACCGCAACACATCGGGGATCCCCCACCCGCGAAATTCCGCCGGTCGGGTGTACTGCGGGTACTCGAGTAGTCCGTCAGCGAACGACTCGTCCTCGACTGAGGTCGCGTTGCCGAGCACACCCGGCACGAGGCGGCCGACCGCCTCGATGATCATCGCTGCGGCGATCTCTCCACCGGCGAGGACGACATCACCAACCGAGATCTCGCCGTCGCACAGATGTTCGCAGACCCGCTCGTCGACACCTTCGTAGCGGCCGCACAGCAGCGAGAAACCGTCGAGCTCGGCGAGTTCGTGGGCCATCGATTGATCGAAGCGACGACCCGAGGGCGACAGGTAGAACAGTGGCCGCGGCGGATCGACGGCCTCCACGGCGCCAAAGAGGGGCTCCGGCATCATCACCATGCCGGCGCCCCCGCCAAAGGGTGCGTCGTCGACCGTGTTGTGAACGTCGGTCGTGGCCTGACGCAGGTCGTGCACTCGGATGTTGAGATGGCCATCGCGGCGACCGCGCCCGATCACCGACTGGTTGGCGATGTGGTCGACCATCTTCGGAAAAATCGAGAAGACATCAATCCGCATGGGGTCAGTCCTGATCTCGTTCCGAGGCGGCTTCTTCGAGATCGAACAAGCCGACGGGCGCTTCGACATGGATCTCGTCGTTGGGAGTATGCGACACCACAAACTGCATCGGCACGAGGGTGCCGCTGTCGAGTTCGAGCAGGTCGGAGGCCGGGTTCTCGAGCAGGTGAGTGACGGTGCCGCGGGCGGTGCCGTCCTGGTCGATCACGGTGGCCCCGATGAGCTCGTGCACCCACAACTCGTCGGGGTCGTCGATCGGCTCGCCGAGCAGCACAACGTTGCGCAGCGCATCAGCGGCGTTGCGATCCTGCACCCCCTCGAAGACGACGAGCCACGAACCCTTGTGCGGACGCGCTGAAAGAACCTCAAGAGGGCCACTGGCGGTCTCGAGCACGGACCCGGGGTCGAGGCGCTCGGTCCGGTTGGAGGTGAGCAGCACGCTCACCTCGCCGCGCACACCGTGCGGACGGGAGATGCGGCCGATCTCGAGCACGTCAGTCGACGAACTCGACCTCGATGGCGGTGAGGTCGTTGTCGACGCCTGCAGCGCGCACCACGGTGCGGATGGCCGAGGCGACGCGGCCCCGCTTGCCGATAACACGGCCCATGTCGCCGTCGGCGACCGAGACGTCGAGGCGGATGCCGCCGTCGGTCTCGCTCTGGGCAACCGACACGCCATCGGGGTTGTCGACGATCTGCTTGACGACGAACTCGCAGACGCGGCTGGCGGCGTCGGCGCTCACTCGTCGCCACCCTCGGCGTCGGCGGTGTCATCCGCGGCTTCAGCACCGTCGCCGACATCAGCTTCGTCGGCGGCGTCCTCCACCTCGGAAGCCACAGCCTCAGCGGCCTCGGCTTCCTTCTCGAGCTGCTTCTTGCTCTTGCGGGCGGCACGCTCGGGAATGGTGGCGTCGAATGACTCGCCGGTGTGTTCGGTCCAGGCGCCGGAGACCTTCAAGAGCTTCTCGACTCGGTCGGTCGGCTGGGCGCCGTTGGCAAGCCAGTGAACCGCACGCTCGTTGTCGATCTTGATGACCGACGGGTCCTGGCGGGGCTCGTAGGTGCCAATGATTTCGATGAAGCGACCGTTGCGCGGCGAGCGCGAATCGGCGGCGACGACGCGGTAGGTGGGCTGCTTCTTCTTACCCATCCGCATGAGACGGAGCTTGACGGCCATGAGTTGATCTCTTCTTGTCTGCTTCGGAGTTCTTCATCGGGCGCCCTGGGGGCCCGAACAACCGGGTCATTCAACCTGGCGAGCGCATCTGTTCCAACCTCCGACCCGGAGTCGAACCGACGATCAGTTGTTGGGCAGGCTCGGGAAGCCCGGCGCGAGCCCCTCGCCACCCTCGAGGCCGGGAAGCGTGAGGGGCGACTTCGGCACGGCGGCCGCCCCCTTCTCTGTGACGCGCCCGCCTTTGCGGCGCCCGCCCTTCTGCTTGCCCTTCTTGCTGTTCTTCCCTCTCCGGTTCTTGGGGTTCTGCTTCTTCGTGCCGAAGCCCGCGAACTGCTTCATCATCTTGCGCATCTGCGTGAACTGGTCGAGCAGGTTTTTCACGTCGCCGGGCTGCATACCGGCACCCTGTGCAATGCGCTGGCGGCGGGAGCCATCGATCAAGTCGGGGTCAGCGCGTTCGGCCAGGGTCATCGAGCGGATGATGCCTTCGATGCGGGCGATCTGACGGTCGTCGATCTCGACATCGCGGGCTTCCTTGGGGATGCCCGGCATCATGCCCATCAGGTTGCCGATGGGACCCATCTTCTTGATCTGCTGCATCTGCTCGAGGAAGTCATCGAGCGTGAAAGTGCCCTCCATGAGGCGGGCTGCGGCTTCTTCGGCCTGTTCGGCTTCGAAGGCCTCTTCGGCCTTCTCGATGAGCGTCTCGACGTCGCCCATGCCGAGAATGCGGCTGGCAAGACGATCGGGGTGGAAGGTCTCGAAGTCGTCGAGCTTCTCGCCGGTCGAGGCGAAGGCGATCGGCTTGCCGACGACCTCCTTGACGGACAGCGCCGCACCACCGCGGGCATCACCGTCGAGCTTGGTCAAGATGACACCGTCGAGCTCGAGAGTGTCGTTGAACGCCTTTGCGGTGTTGACGGCGTCCTGACCGGTCATCGCATCGATGACAAGGAAGGTGTAGTCGGGCTGGACCTGGCGGGAGATCTGGCGGACCTGCTCCATCAACGCCTCGTCGATCGCCAAACGACCGGCGGTGTCGACGATGACAACGTCGCGGCCGGTGCGTTCGGCCTCCGCGATCGCCTTTGAGGCAACATCGACGGGATCGGTCGGTTCGGAGAAAACCGGCACGCCGACCTGACCGGCGAGGGTGCGGAGCTGTTCAACCGCGGCGGGGCGTTGAAGGTCGGCGCCCACGAGCAGGGGGTTGCGCCCCTGCTTCTTGAACCACTGGGCGAGCTTGCCGGTGTTGGTGGTTTTACCGGCACCCTGCAGGCCCGCCATCAGCACGACGGTGGGCGGCTTGGAGGCGTAGGTGATCTTCATCGCCTCGCCACCGAGGCTGGTGGCCAACTCCTCGAGGACGATCTTGATGACCTGCTGAGCCGGGTTGAGGGCTTTCGACAGCTCCTCGCCCGCCGAACGCTCGCGAATGCGACCGACGAGGTTCTTGGCGACATCGAGGTTGACATCGGCTTCCAGCAGAGCGAGTCGGATCTCGCGCAGGACATCGTCAACGTCGGCCTCGGTCAGCTTGCCGCGGCCGCGGAGGGGACTAAAGATCCCGTCGAATCGATCGGACAGTGTCTCGAACATGGTGGAGTTAGGGTAGCGGCGTCTCCGGTTGGTCAAGATGGCAGTGCAGCCGGTCGACGAGCTCGACGACGGCAGGGACATCCGGCCTCGCTAGCGTAACGCTGGTGAACTTCACCTTGCGCCAGTGGGGCGTGATCGCCGCACTTTCTGCGGCCTTCATCGTCACTGCCATCGTCGTGAGTGACGACTCGTTGACGCCCGAAGCGGTCGAGGTCGAAGCGTTCGACGAGATCGTCTGGTGCGAAACGGCCAACGCCATCAGCACGTGGCGCTCGATCCTCGATGGTTCGGTCGATGGCGACACGCTCGACAACATCGTCAACCTCCAAACCATCCTCGACGAGGCCCGAGCGATCGCCCCCGCCGAGCTGCGCACCGACGTGGCTCGCCTCTTTGACTTTACGCTGTTGACGGTTCAGGCGGTCGAGCGGGCCGACGGCGACCTTGCCGTTGCCCTCCTCGACGCCCAGTCGAATACCGATCAGGTCCGAGTCCAACAAGCAATCGCGACGGTGAGCGGCTCCGTCGAGGGCTGCGGCCACACCTCGCTGACGACCCCGACTGCCTGAAACCCCCTACCGCTTGGAGAGGAAGGCGCTACTCGAAAAGGGCATCGACGAATTCGACCTCGTCGAACTCGACGAGGTCGTTGATGCCCTCGCCCAGACCGACGAGCTTCACCGGCACGCCAAGCTCGGTGTGGATGGCAACGACGATGCCGCCCTTGGCCGAACCATCGAGCTTGGTGAGTACCACGCCCGAAACGTCGACAGCGTCGGCGAACTGCTTGGCCTGACTCATGCCGTTCTGACCTGTGGTGGCGTCGATCACGAGCAGCGTCTCGGTGACGGTACCGGCGCCCTTCTCGGCCACCCGGCGAACCTTCGACAGCTCTTCCATGAGGTTGGTCTTGGTCTGCAGGCGGCCGGCCGTGTCGGCCAGCACGACGTCGGCGTTGCGGGCGTTGGCCGACTCGACGGCGTCGAACACGACCGATGACGGGTCGGCGCCCTCAGCGCCGCGGACGATCGGCACATCGCTACGCTCGGCCCACATAGTGAGCTGTTCGGCGGCGGCCGCACGGAACGTGTCGCCCGCGGCGAGCATGATTTTTCGTCCGGCGTCGACCTCGCGTTTCGCAAGCTTGCCGATCGTGGTGGTCTTGCCGACACCGTTGACGCCGACGAACAGCCACACCGCTGGGCCGGGTTGACCGCCCACCGCTACGACATCGGTCGACAGCGAACGATCGAAGCCCGACAGTCGATCGACCAACTCGGCCTTCACGAGCGCCGGGAGCCCGGCGGCATCTTCGACGCTTTCAGCCTCAGTCTTGGCCTTCACCGCCTCCATGATCTCGGTCGAGGTGGCGACACCGACATCAGCACGGATCAGCGCTTCTTCAAGCGCCTCCCAGGTGTCACCGTCGATACCGCCGGCGAAGATGCCACCGAAGAAGCCACTGAGCGACGCCCGTGCACCGGCGAGTCGCTCACGAAATGACGGACGAGGCGCATCGTCCACGACCAGCGCGTTCTCCACGATCGAGTCTGCGTCGGCCACCTCGATCCCGGAAAGGACATCGGAGATGTCGACGACACCGGTGAGATCCGGCGGATCGATCGTCAGGCCCTCGTTGCGCTCGCGGCGGAGCACGACGAACGACGCGGAGATCATGACGATGGCGGCGATGGTAATGATGGTTGCGAGCAACATGAAACCGTGAGTCTACCGGTGGACGTGAACCCGCCCGGCGGGTGCTCTGGGTGTCAGTTGGATCCGACGGTGACCTCGAAGACGAGCCGATCACCGCTGCGCAGCACCTCGATCTTGACCAGTTCGCCGGGGCGGAAGAACTTGAAGTCCGCCGCCAACTCCTCCATCGTCGCAACCACAACGCCATCGACGGAGATGATGAGATCGCCAACCTCGAGACCGGCTTCGTCGGCGGGGGCGCCGCCGACCACCGAAGTAACGAGAGCACCCAGCGTTCCGTCGGTCGGCGTGTCGCCACTGACCCCGAGGAAACCGAGCTCGAGCGACTCGCCGTTGACGATCCGCTCGGCGATCAGCACGATTGTGTCGCTCGGCACCGCAAAGCCCACGCCGGCGTTGTCGCTGGACCCGTCGGTGCGGATCGAGGTGTTCATACCGATGACATGTCCGTCGCGGTTGGCGAGGGCGCCGCCGGAGTTGCCCGGGTTGATCGGGGCGTCGGTCTGGATCATCTCGACCGGCACCGGATTCGCCTCGTCGGAACCGCCGAAGGGATTGATGCGGTTCGCAGCACTGACGATGCCCGCAGTGACGGACTGGTCAAGACCGAACGGCGAGCCGATGGCGACGGCCAACTGCCCGACCTCGACCGTCTCACTCGGAGCAAAAGTGGCCTCGACAAGATCGAGATCGCTGGAATCGAATTGCACGACCGAGATGTCGCGCGCCGCATCGCCGCCGATCACGACACCGCTGACCTCCACCCCATCGTGGAGCAGCACGCTGACGGTGTCGGCGGTGTCGGTGACGTGGTCGTTGGTGACGATGTAGCCGTTGGCCGCATCCCAGATGATCCCGCTGCCTTGACCAAAGCCGGTGCTGATCCGCACCACCGATGGCGTGACAGCGCGAGCCACCGCCGTGGCGGGCTCGATTGCGGCCTGCTCAAGGTCGACGATTGGGGATGCCGTGGTGGCGGGAACGGCGTTTACATCGGATGCAGTGTCGGTGGCCGGCGTGATCGCCTGATCTTGGATGACTGGAACGGGATCAGCCTGCTGCTCACCGATCAGGTAGCCGCCACCGACGAGCAGCACACTGAGTGCCATACCGCCAAGGATACCGGTCGCAACCCGCCATCGACTTGCGCTCGAGCCGGGGATCGATGCGTGCTCAGCTGAGACGTCGGGTGATGCCGACGGGGACCCGGCCGACCAGTTGGTGGGAGGAAACGCCTGGTCGGCCGGACGAGGGGGAAGGCTCGAACGGGGCGTCGGGGCCCACGGAGCCGTCGAGGGGGTCGCTCCGGATCCCGGGGAGGGTCCGTCACCGCCGAGGAGCGGCGGTGGCGGCGGGATCGGAGCTGACGAGGAGAGGCCCATTGGGCGACTAGCCGCGGGATCCGTCGGTGAGGACGGAGTCGAGGTGGGTGTGAGGGTTTCACCCAACTCAGTGCTGTCTGCTCCAGGCGGCCGCTCGCCGACGGGAAAGCCCGACAAATCGGGGGAGTTTTCGTCGGGCAGTTCGTTGATCGGGTTTCGAACCATAGGCGAAAGGTACGGGGTGAAGGCGAAAGGTCTCGTAAGCTTCCGAGAAATCGACGTGAAGATTTTGACCTTCCCTCGGTACAACGTGTGCGAGGCCTAAACCGGATGCAGCCGATCGACGAAAACACGCCGGGTGCCGTCGAGGTCACGACCTGGCACCTTGAGATCACCGAGCCAGCGCTGGTTTCTGCGCCCACGCCCTCTCGACTCGACGCCGAGATCGTCGTCGCCGACCGGATGACGGTGTCGTTTGCCCGGTGGCTGTACCACTACGTCGGCCAGCCATGGCACTGGACCGACCGCAACGTCTACGACGACGACCACTGGGAGACCACGATCTCCGCTCCCGGCTACCGTCACATCACGTGTGTCGTCGGAGGCGTACCGGTCGGGTACTGCGAATACGAGCTGCAAGGGTCGAGTGTGGAGATCACCTACTTCGGCCTCGGCACCGGCGTCCACGGTCACGGCCTCGGTGGCTGGTTTCTCACCGCCGCGATCCACCACGGTTTCTCGTTCGAAGGTGTGGAGCGAGTCTGGCTACATACCTGCTCACTCGACGGCCCTCATGCTCGAGCGAACTACGAGGCCCGTGGCATGCGTGTGTTCGACGCCGAGGTCGAGTGGAAGGTGCCCCGCTGAACGACTCGGTCAGACGCCGGCTTCGGGCAGCGGCGACGCAAGGCTCCGAGGAAACCACAGGACGAAGGTCGAACCGTGTCCGATGTCGGAGGCGAGGTCGACCCGACCGCCGTGCGCCTCGACGATCTGGCGAACGATCGTGAGTCCGAGACCGGAACGACCCTGTTGACGGGCCTCCTCCCGGTCGCCGCGCCAGAAGCGTTGGAACACACGGACATGGTTCTCCGGCGCAATGCCGGGGCCGTCATCAGCGACGGAAACGAAGTTCCAGTCGTCGAACCGGTCGGCCGACACCGTGACGTTCGTGCCGTCGGGCGCAAGTCGCACCGAGTTGGCGATCAGGTTGGCGACCGCGCGCCGAACCGCCGGAGCATCACCACACACCGGAAGGAGCTCGCCGGGCAGTTGCTTGGTGAGCGCCAGACCTGCGGCGTCGGCCGGCGCAGCGAACTCATCGGCGAGATGGCTGACGAGCTGCGCGAGGTCGAACTCCTCCTCGCGCATCGCACGAGTGCCGTGGCGGGCATAGACGAGCAGGTCGTCGACGAGCGTTGTCATGCGCTCAGCAGAGCGACCCACGACCTCACCTGCCGAGCGGAGTTCCTCCGCCTCGGCGTTGGGGTCGGAGAGCACGACATCGAGGTTCGTTCGGATGACGGCGAGAGGGTTCCGGAGCTCGTGGCTGGCCTCGTGGATGAAGTCCCGCTGGTTCTCGAACGCCTCGTCGAGCCGGGTGAGCATGTCATCGAAGGTGTCGGCGAGTTGCTTCAACTCGTCATCAGGCCCTTCGAGTTCAATGCGGCGTGAGAGATCAGTGCCAGAGATCTCGCGCGCAACGGAGGTGATGCGCCCGACCGGCCGCAACACGAGCCCGGCGACAAACCAGCCGACACCGAGACTGCCGATGAACAGCAGGCCGAGCGCACCGAAGGCATACGTGCGGAGCTGATCGAGCGCCTGCTCGTTGACCTCGCGTTCGAAGACGGCGAGCGGGTCCTGGACTTCGAACTCGAGCGCGCCGATCATGTCGCGACCGTCAGCACTGCGGAACAGCACGGCGGCCTCTTCGGTGCGGGAGACATCTTGGTCCTCGAGACTCCGGGCGAGTCCGGCATAAATGCCACCGACGACCACGGTGGCGAGTCCGAAGAGCAGCACCGAGTAGAGCACCATCAGGCGGAACCGGATCGAGCCGGCCCACCCGGGCAGCGCCTCGGCGGCGCGGACAGCCAGGGTCTCGTCAGCCATCGGCGTCGGCGCCAGAGTCGATCAGTCGGTACCCGGATCCGATCACGGTCTCGATCGCCTGGGTCTCGTCGCCCTCAGACAACTTACGACGAAGCGTGCCCACGGTGACCCGCACCGTGTTGGTGAACGGGTCTGCGTGCTCATCCCAGACGTGCTCGAGCAGATGCTCCTGGGACAGGACCTGGTCGACGTGAGCCATGAAGTAGCGCAGCAGCGCGAATTCCTTGGCCGTGAGATCAAGTTCACGAGCGCCGCGCTTGGCCCGCTTCGTCGCATCGTCGAGTTCGATGTCGCCGACCGTGAAAATCGCCGTGGTGCCCGCCGCCTCGCGACGCATGAGTGACCGCACCCGGGCGGTGAGTTCGCCGAACGCAAACGGCTTGATCAGGTAGTCGTCAGCGCCGTGATCGAGCCCCTCAATGCGTTCGTCGATGCTGTCGCGCGCCGTGAGAATAAGGATCCGTGGTTGCTCGCCGCTGGGCGGGTTCTCCCGCAGCTGTGCACAAACCTCGAGGCCATCCATACCCGGCATGGTGAGATCGAGGCAGATCAGATCGTAGGGGGTGAGTTCGGCTTTGCTCAGCGCTTCGGGGCCGTCATGAGCGAGATCGACGGCGTAACCCTCCCGACGAAGTCCGCGGGCGACCGCCTCCGAGAGCTCGACTTCGTCATCGACCACAAGAATGCGCACGACGCCGAACCTAGCGCCGGCACCGGCTTCCGCTCTCGTTTGTTCGTGCGTCTCGCGCGTCATTCTCGCCACCACGACGGCAGCAGATCACCTCGCGCCGAAAACCGGCTTAAGGATCGTGCCGATGTGCATGCCGTCGGTGCCGGCGACCTCCCGCCGAACGCGCGACGCCTACTTGTCGGCGCCGACCACCCACATGGCGTAGTACTGCGCCGCGCCGCCGTAGGCGTGTCCCACGGCGGTCTTGGCACCGTCGACCTGATGGTCGCCGGCCAGGCCCATGACCTGAAGCGCGGCCTCACCAAAGCGGATCATGCCGGAGGCGCCGATCGGGTTGGACGACAGCACGCCACCCGAGCAGTTGACCGGAAGGTCACCGCCATCGATCGACGTGGCGCCCTCCTCGACCATCTTCCAACCTTGCCCCTTCTCCGCGAACCCCAAGGACTCGAGCCACATCGGTTCGTACCAGGAGAACGGCACGTACATCTCGACGGCGTCGATCTCCTTGCGCCGGTCATGAATGCCTGCCTGGGCGAAGACATCGTCGGCGCAGGCCTCCGAGGCTGCAGGCGACACCATGTTGCGCCCCGCGAAAGAGCCAGACTCCGACCGCATGGCGATGCCCTTGATCCAGGCGACCGGACCGTCGTGAGCCTCGGCGACCTTTTCGCTGCCCAGGACGATCGCACACGCACCGTCGGATGACGGACAGGTCTCGCTGTACCGGATCGGATCCCACAGCATCGGCGACTCGACGACCTGTTCGAAGGTGAGTTCGGGCTGATGGAGGTGGGCATACGGGTTGTTCAGCGCATGCTTGCGGTCCTTGAGGGCCACCATGCAACCGATCAACTCGGGCGCCTCCGTCATCATCATGTAGCGACGAATGATCGGACTGAAATAGCCGCCGGCGCCGGCGTTGACCGACGTGGCAAACGGCTGAGGCAGCGAGAGCGCCCACATTGCGTTGGACTCCGACTGTTTCTCCCAGCCAATCGTGAGCACGGTCTCGTGCACACCGGACTGGATCATCGACGTGGCGACGCATGCGGTGGAACCGCCAACCGACCCGGCGGTGTGCACCCGCATGATCGGCTTGCCGACGCACCCGAGGGCCTCGGCGAGGTACACCTCGGGCATCATCACACCCTCGAAGAAGTCGGGTGCCTTGCCCATGATCACGGCGTCGATGTCGTCCCAACACTTGCCCGACATCTCGAGCGCATTGGTTGCGGCTTCCCGCAACATCCCGGCCATCGAGCCGGGGTAGGTGGTGTCGTACTTGGTCTGGCCGACCCCGAGAACGGCTGCTCGCTCCTTACCCATGACTCACTCCCCCTCCAGGACGGCGACAAGATTCTGTTGCAGGCACGGACCGCTGGCGGCCGTAGCGACCGCACGGTCGGCGTCACCGCAACTGATGCGTTGGGCTGCTTCTCCGATTCGGATCAGCCCCGAAGCCATCATCGTGTGGGCGGCCTGCGCCCCACCCGATGGATTGATCACGGTGTCCCCACCCAGGCCGAGGGCCTTCGTGAGTACCGCCTCGCTCGACGAGAAGGGGGCATGCAGTTCAGCGATGTCGATCTTGTCGTTGCCGATACCGGCCTTCTCGGCGGCGATGCGGGCGGACATCGAGGTGGTGAGATCCCGCACCCCGAGGGTGTGGGCATCGGAACGATGGTCGATCCCGCGGATCCATGCCGGACGATCACACAACTCACGAGCCTTGTCGTCTGCGGCGAGCACGATCACCGCACCGCCGTCGGAGGAGGCGGGCAGGTCGGATGGCCGCAACGGTGCCATCGCGTAGTCCTCGGCGAGGATCTCATCGACGGACTTCGGCGCAGTGCGCACGGCGTGTGGGTTGGACGCTGCGTGCGCACGAGAGCGACTGGCGATCTCGGCCAACTGCTGCTCGCTGACGACACCCTGATCGAGCATCTGGCGCGCAGCCATCGCTTCGATGGCAAAGGCGTCGGGCCACAGCGGCGCCACGTAGTACGGGTCCATCTGGGTAGCGAGCACGTCGCGCAACGAACCGGGCGACGACTTGCCGTAGCTGTAGACGAAGGCGGTGTCGATGTCGCCGCACTGCAGCTTCACCCACGCTTCGTATAGCGCCCAGGCACCGTCTTGTTCGACATGACTTTCGCTGATCGGCGGAACTGGGCCGGTGCCATCGATCGTCATCACGAACGAGAAGGCCTGACCGGCGAGGAAGTCCGACGATCCCGAGCAGGTGAACCCCATCTCCTGTTGCGTGAGACCGACGGCATCCTTGGCCTCGTTCATAAGCGGCACCATGAATTCGACTTCGGACTCGGTGTTGATCATGGCTTCTTGTCGCTGGCTGAAGGCGACGACGGCAACGTCCCTCATTGGTCGTCTCCTTGCTCGATACGGCCGACTCGGGCGTAGTCGGTGATCACCTCGTCGGGTTCGCCGGTGGGTTCCCAGCCGAGGATGTTCTGAGCGCTCATCTCGAGTTCGTCGTCGGGCTTCCACACGGCCCGCACCCGCATCCCAACCCGGACATCCTCGGGCTCAACATTCATGCCGAGACCCATGAAGCCGACGGACGCACCGTCGAGGACGATCCACGCCGACACGTACGGCGGGGTGAGGTCGGGACGCATCTTGATCGGAACCCGGGTGATGTTGAACGACTCGATGTACCCGGTATCGGGAAGGTCGACCAGCTCCGGAAGTGTCGGTTTGCCGGCCACGGAGGAAACCCCTCGGGGCGGTACCGAGACCTCGCCCGTCTCCGGGCACGTGTCGCCGAGAATGCGCTTGTCCTTCATCGCCCGCAGGTACTGCGAGAGCGCCCGGCCCGGCGTGTAGGTGTACTCCATCCGGATCGAGGTTCGTACCGACTGGATCTGCTCGACGTCGCCCGGCATTGCGCCAGGCTCGCCGGTGGTCGAGGCGACGGCCGGAATGAAACCAGCGATATCGATGATGTGGCCCTCACGTTTGTCGCGCCACACGACCTCGACTCGCATACCGGTGGCCATGTCGTCGGCGGAGTCGACGAAGACCGCATGCAGCATCGGTGTGTCGGCACCGTCAAGGGTGATCATCGCCCAGGCGAACGGCTGGGTGAACGGCTGCTGTGCTCGGGGCTCGCCGTTCCACGTCCATGTGGTGACGGTGCCGACCGTGCCCACGGCGACAAGTTCGGACAGCGGCACCGCAGTAATCGGATCGTACTCCAAAGGCGGGCACATCACGGTGCCGTCGGGCCGGCGGACCCCGTGAATCACCCCTTCTCGCAGGCCGGTGAGGAATCCTCCAATCACCGGTCCAGTCGTTCGGGTGAAGGGGTATTCGAGCACCAGCGGTGCGGTGAGTACCTCGTCGGCCATCGTGCCTCCCCAAGATTGGGCACCCTCCGGTGCCGAAAGCCCGACCGTAGTAGGCCCGTTCGGAGAGGACGAAAACGACAACTCGTCGACTGTGCTGTGCCCTGACAACAGGCTCGGGTGGAGGCGGAACTCGGTGAGGTTTCATCGGCAGCGCACCGGCGAACTACCGTCGCCGACCATGAAGATCGACGTGAGCCTCGGTGGCGACCTTGCGACCACGCCCGACCACGCAGCGGCGCTGCAGGCCGCAGGCATCGACGGCGGCTTCACGTTCGAGGGAAACAGCGACGTTTTCTTTCCTTTGGTGACTGCTGCGAGCGCCGGCCTTGACCTCTACACGAACGTGGCCATCGCGTTCCCCCGCTCCCCGATGCACCTGGCGTACCAGGGCTGGGATCTCCAGCGGGCCACCGGTGGCCGCTTCGCCTTGGGGCTCGGGACGCAGATCAAGCCGCACGTCGAGCGCCGGTACTCATCCACCTGGGACCGGCCGGTCGGGCGCATGGTCGACACCGTGAAGGCGACAAAAGCGATCTGGGCAAACTGGGCCGACGGCACACCGCTCGATCACCTCACCGACTTCCATCGGTTCGACCTGATGACACCGATCTTCGTGCCGCCGCCGATGCCGTTCGCGCCACCGCCCATCTGGGCCGGCGCGCTCGGCCCCCAGATGACCAGAGCCATGGCCCGCCACGCCGACGGCATGATCATTCATCCGTTCAACACCGGCGCCTTCCTCACGTCGTTGACGATGCCGCTGATCGAAGAGGGCCTCGAGTCCGGCGGGAAGACCCGCCACGACCTCACCCTCAACGTCGGCTGCATCTGCTCACCGAGCCTGACCGACGAGGAATATGAGCGTTCTTCGCAGTCGATGCGCGGCAACCTGGCGTTCTACGGGTCGACACCCGCCTACAAGGTCACGCTGGACCACCACGGTCTCGGCGATCTCCAGCCGATGCTGCGGGGGATGACGAAGTCTGGCGCATGGGATCAGCTCGGGTCCCTGATCGACGATGAGGTGCTTGACCTTCTGGCTGTGCGCGGTACGCCGACCGAGTGTGCTGCTCGTCTCCAGGCGGAGTACGGCGCACTGGCCGATCGCATGTCGCTGACCACCCACAACGCCTCGGTCGAGGCACTGGGCCAGATGGCGGCGGCGCTTCGGGCCCTCGGTTGATCGAGATCAGCTGAACATGTCGTTGAGCCGTTCCTTCGCCTTCTGGTCGCCCAGCGGACGACCGATGATGGCCTTGTCGGCTGTGACGATCACCGGCCGCTGCAGAAGCTTCGGGTGAGCGACCAGCACCTCGACGACCTTGTCGGCGTTGCCGATGTAGTCGTCCTCAACGAGTTCGAGCTTTTTGAACTGGGCGTCCTTGCGGACAAGGTTTTCGACCGGGTCCTCGAGCTTGGCGATCAGGTCACGAAGGGCCGCCTCATCCGGTGGGTTCTTCGTGTAACGGATCTCTTCGAACTCGACGCCCATCTCCGTGGCGACCGCCACGGCGTTCTTGGACGACTGTCAATTGGGGTTGTGGTAGATCGCGGTCATGGTGGCGACTCTAGCCAGCCTCCACTAGGGCCACGGAAGCTCGGCGTACTTATCGCACAGCTCGAACTTGAGGATCTTCATCGTGGCGTTGCGCGGCAGCGCCTCACCGTGGATCACGAGCTGCTCGGGAATTTTCTGGGTCATCAAGCCGGCGGCCTTGCAAGCGGCGACCAACTCGTCGAAGGTCAGATCGGGCTGATCGGGAGCGGTCTCGACCACCGCGCAGACTCGCTCGCCGCGGTCGGGATCCGGCAGTCCGATGACGGCGGCGTTCCCGACCTGAGGTAGCTCGTACAGCACGTTCTCGATCTCCGCTGCAGAGATATTCTCGCCCTTGCGGATGATTATGTCCTTGAGCCGACCGGTGAGGGTGACGTGGCCGTCTTCGTGCATCACACCGAGATCGCCGGTGCGAAAGCGGCCCTGCTCGTCGAAGGCGCCCGCTTCGAGCGACGGGTCAGTGTAGCCCTTGAAGAGCATTGGTCCGGCGACGCGCACCTCGCCTTCTGCGCCCGGCCCGGCGAGTTCGCCGGTCTCGGGGTCGACGATGGAGACCGCACAGCCCTCGATCGGCGCGCCCTCGGTGTTTGCGAGTTGGTCGTCGCTGTCGGATGGCGAACCGTTGCAGATCATCGGGCACTCGGTCATGCCGTAGCCGTGCACGATGGGCAACCCCATGCCCTCCTTCACGGCGTAGTAGACCTCGGGAGGCTTCGGCGCACCGCCACCCGCCATGAGTCGCAACGCAGGCATGACCTTGCCGTCGACCTTCTGATCCTCAGCGAGGAACATTTGGTAGAACGCGGTCGAGCCACCCGCCATGGTGACACCGTGTTCGTCAAAGGCGGCCACTGCTCCGCCGGGCGTAAACTTCTCGATCAATACGGCCGGAAGCCCGAAGGCCAACATCATGACGATGTAGTCGGGACCGCCGATATGGGCATACGGGAAGGCCATCGAACCGACGTCGTCGCTGGTGACCTCGAGCGCCTTGCCGAGGCCGGT
>MDTB01095010.1_pt1 | contig 19639 bp, 14 predicted proteins | sample 811161 | NCBI WGS metagenome assembly MDTB01 (sample SAMN05326650, study PRJNA326480) | marine metagenome | isolation source: seawater | place: Mediterranean Sea | collected 2009 | reverse complement strand
TGTGTAGTACCTATCCTCTGGATCATTAGCAAAGTAATCAACCCAGTTCCACGTACTACCAGAACTGCTGTATTGAATACGAGCAGAAAGACCAGAAGCACCCGTGAATCCAGATGGATATCCAGTTAATGGAGAGAAAGATTGGATACCAGTAGAGTCAGCAACCTCAACACGGTCATTGTCACTAGGTGATCCAGGGATTCCAGCAACGTTGGCTACTGGTGTGTAGAACGCCGCACCTGCTACCGCATTCTGAGCTGCAGTAGCTGTAGCAGCCGCACTATTAGCTGTAGTTACAGCCGCAGATGCATTGGTGTCAGCAGTAGTAGCTGTAGAAGATGCACTGTTAGCTGTTGTAATAGCTGTATTAGCTTTGGTAACAGCAGATATAAATCCACCAGAACCATCACTTTCACGTGAGTTATTAAGTGCAGTGGTTGCATTTGTATCAGCAGTATTAGCTGTTGACAGTGCTGTAGAAGCATTTGTCGAGGCTGTATTTGCTGTACTTACCGCAGTGGAAGCATTCGTTGAAGCAGTATTTGCAGTGTTTACAGCAGCAGTAGCATTAGTTGAAGCCGTATTAGCTGTTGTAACTGCAGCAGATGCATTAGTAGATGCAGTGTTTGCTGTACTTACTGCAGTGCTAGAAGCTGTTAATGCGCTGTCAGCAGTGGTTTTTGCTGTATTAGCAGTTGTAGTTGCATCCGTAGCCTCGTTCTCTGTCTCCTGCGAGACATAAAGAACCTGCTTAAAATTGTCGTTTAGATCATTTGATTTAATAGCAGACCCAGGAAAGAACGTAGCCTGTTGTGTGCTGGAGTCTGTAGATCTAAAAATACGTATTGCTACACCACTACCAGGCGCACTGTTCATAGAAACAGTGGTTGCATTAGACAGTGTAAAAGCAGTACTTTCTACGCCGTCAAGAGAAACCTTAACATCAGACGTAGAGATATATGGAAAGGTAAAAGCAAAAATAGTATTTGAGCCATTACCTGTATAGTTTGATTCTGTTACAGCCATATCTAGTTAGATGTTAAAGATGGATCATTTTTTATCTTAGTATTCAAATCATTTTGCATAGTTTCCATTGTTCTAGAAAGCTGTGCAGCTTGTGCAACCTGACCAGATTCACTTGCGATTTTAATCATGTCGCGAAGTTGACCAATCTGACTGTACTCTTCGTACTTACTTTGCAATTCACTAAATGCTATTTGATACGCTTCACGGTGAATAGCATCAAGCTCATCGTGCATATAGATGTTCCTAATAGGCAGGTTTCTTTGAGTTTGATCTCCACGATTCTCTCTATACATATCTAGAGATTGCATGGCTAAGGCACCCTTCTCTGTAGATGGATCAAACAGTTCCTCAATTTGAGACACCAACAAACTATTGCCATTAGAATCAACGTAGTTATTAGCAATCCAATTGTTAACGTAGAAACGCTCCTGGGTTGTTAATGGTTGCCCAGTAAAAGGATTTGTATTATAAGCAGGCATACCTTTCCAACCAGACTCAATCAACTTAAATCTCCATTCTTCTTCTCCAGAATTAGTCCTAAAGAAAGGAAGAACCTCTTGCAAAGCAGCGTTAAGAGGATCGCTATAGTTAATCGGTTTTCCGGTATACACATCTAGCAAGTCTTGTAACTCACTATTGTCTTGGAACAGCATTTTATATCTGTTCTTGACATACGAACCAATATCATGATCAACGTCTTTTAACTGAGGAGTTACAACACGACTGAAACTACCTAGAAGACCACTGTAAGGAACCATGCTTGTCATTGTGCCGGCACTAAACATCTCCCAAGCACCTTCGTCAAACGTAAGTAGTTTTGCCAAAGGCTTGAGTGAACTTAGGAAAGTATTATTTGTCGGACCAACAACGATTGCAGAAGCAAGTTTTTGAAACCAACCTTCTGATATTGACTGGTCAACCCTATTCCCAAAATAAACGATGTCACCCATCGTTGCCAAAATACTGGAGAATGGCTCCATATTTTCGTAGGAAACAAATTTACCAGTAAATGGATTTTTGATAGTTCTAGCTGACCAACCCATTGCTTCTAGTTTTTTACGCTCTCCACCATCTGTAGGGCCATTACCACGAAGATTACCTTCGATTGCCCACATACCACCAAGAGTTACAACAGTACCGCCAACCATCTGTCTACCAATATATTCACTCTTAAGTGCAGTAAAGGTTTGTGCTACTTCTTCTGCACTCTCTTCAATAATGCCGTGCAGTTTAAGAGCATCTCTTTGTTGTTCAATAGTTTTAGCTCTAAATACTGCACCCATTTTTCCTTGCCCAGTAGTGATAGCAAAAGCACCACCAAGAGGATTGTGAGACCATGTATATTTTAGTGCATTAATACCTGTTCTAGGAAATGCAAACAGTGCTTTAGCAATAGGCACTCTATCTGTTAAATCACCAATTTTAGAAGCAAGTTCGTCATCTAAGTTAAATGCTAGTTCCTTTGATTGATAAGAAACAGAAGAAGGCAAGTCTTGCTTTAATGCGCCTTTAGCGTCAAAAAACTCACTATAGACTTCTCTTTGCTTACTATTAAAAGCCTCCATATAATCAGCTTTACTAGCATAAAGAGAACGATCTCCTAACGCATTGTAAGCTTTCATACGTGCATTGCCAGACATAACCATTGACTGGACAAAGCCATCCAATGCATACATCGCATTGATACCGTAACGGACAAACGGGCTTTTGTTAAACCCATACATTCCCTTACTCATATTCCACAGCATGACCTTGCTATTTAAACCTTCTTGCTTCCACACCTCAGAAGCCTCCTCCATAATATTGAAGTTATCAAGATGCTTTTGAATAAGATCTTCACGGCCTTTCAACATCGCCATTTCTGGATTCTTTACGGCATAGTCAAATTCAGAAACCATGTGCTTTGCAGCTCGCTTGAAGTTTTCAGCAAAGCCTCCATATGTCATGATTGCACTCTGCAATTTGCCACCATCAAGCTGTGCAGCCGCACCTAAGGTTGTGGTCATTGGCTTCAATGCAAGACCTAATACGTTGCCTTCCATTGCATTCAGTGCAGCCCTGCCAGCCAGCATTCCGTTATAACGAACACCAGTAAGACCAGTAATAAACCAGCTAGGGACTTCTTTATCTTGTCTAATAGCTGCAAGAACACTAATGTTTTTATCGAGATAAGCTTTAAGCTGGTCAAGTGTTTCAACTTGATTTTTCTTGCTAAGACTAGATGTGGCATCAACAACCTGAGCAAATAATTTTAAATACTCAGGATTTTCAGAAGCTATTTTTGCCCAAGAGTCAGCAGTTTTTCTACCCTCTTCTGCAGCCGTTACATAGAATTTTTCCCAGTCTGTCTGATTGGCTTCGAGAAATTTAGCAGCAGCTACAGGCCCTTCTAAATCAACCACCTTGGCATATCTCAAAGCATTACCTGCTGCATATTGATATGCCCTGTTCTCTGTAGCTACAAGCTGCAGCTTTTTCATCAACAATTCATTCTGCCTGAACATCAAACGACCCGGTGCCATAGTGATGCCCTTAGCAATATCCTGTACTTCTCCCGCTGCCTGATTCATAAGAACAGTCGAAGCACGAATACCGTTAGGGTCGTAGAATTGCAAGAACGATTTCTTGAACGAGTTAGATAGAATTTGATAAGATTTTTTGTCTAGAAATTTTTGAGAGTCATATACGTTGACTTTCATTGATTCGACAATTTCACGGAAATCTTCAAAAGGTACATCTGCATTGTGAAGCATATCCACAAGCTCATCTACAGCACCATTAATTTGTTGTGGTGTGAGTGTTTTATTTGCAGAGTTAACAACTTGAATAGATGGTGCCAAGGTGTTGAATAACTCTGCAAGTGCATCAGCACGTTCTGTACCGTCAGCTATACCCATAAAACGCTTTTGATACGCTTCAGTAGCTGCTGGTGCTTGACGTGCAGAATTTGAATAGCCAGGTGTATAAATCGAATCAGCTATGTCAGCTTTGGCTTCTACTGCATTAGCTCCAGTACCAGGAACATAAGTCTCCTGTGTAGCTGCACCTTTATGAATAAAGGGATTGTAGCCTTCACCATAGACATCCTGTAGGTCATACTCGACGTAAGACGTTTGCTGTGGTCCTTTTTCTACCTGCTTTGTAATCTGTTCAGCTTGCTCAGATTTAAAATTTTGCAAATATTCGCTTTCTGCCTCGTCTAAAGCAGAATCAACAGGCTTGTTTAAATCAAGCGTAGGCATATCATCAACAATTTTTGCTGACCTTTTACCAACACCAACAATAGATCTCCTGGCATTATTAAAGAGTTTGATACCAGCTCTAAACAAACTTGGTACAACTCCAAAACCAGCAGCTTCCATTGCGTGCATCTTGCGCCTTTGCTCACCAGTCATGTCGGGACCAGTTGCCAAAGGCATAGGAACACCAAGCATGTTCTGCAAAGTTTCAGATAGGTTTTCGTCGTCCTCAGATGTCCTTGCAGAAAAAGCAATAGCTGTATCGACGCCAACTTCAGCAGCTAATCGACCAATCTTATTAACAGTAGAAGGAAGAGCAAACCTGGCATTAGCAGCTTTTGACGCTGCACCAACAGCTGGCCCAGTTAGCAATGTAGGTAAAATAAGAGCACTAATATCTCTAGCAAAAGTTTCTTGCTTATTGCGTTCTGGTACGAATGCTTCATTAAGACGCCTGCCAAGCCCAGACAAAGGCCCACCAAACGTCTCAACAAAATCACCAACTGCTTGGACTAAACTTTCACCTGTAATGTTTGCTGTTTTTCGATAGACGCTATCAGGACTAAAGAAATCAGGTAGAGGGTTCTGAGCTAATTTCTGAGAAGCCTCCTCACGAATTTGAGCATTACGTAAATCCTCTTCTGTTTGTTGGACTGGTTCTTGAGGTTGTGTCTCTTGTCGTTGAGGTTGCTCAGCCTGTGGCTGTTCTGGTTGTTCACTTAGCTGACGTTGTTCATCACGAACACGTTGTTGAAGATTTTGATCTACCAGTTGGCGCTCAAGTTCTAGCTCATCCTCAAAACTAGGATCCATAAATTGTCCACTATTCATAATTCATTAATTAACTATTTGTTGTTAAGTGGTTTGAGGTAAGCATTTAAAAACTCAATCCTGGCTGCTTCGTTATGTGTGGAATACTCTGACTCATGATAAAAATCAGCACTGATATGAGGCGCACCATTGGTTGAACCAGTTGTGCCTTGAGTACCTAAAAACGTATTAGCAGGAAGCATCATTCCAACTTGAAGTTGTGTATTTACATCGTCAAAATGTGCAATACGAACTTGTGTTCGATTACCACTTGGTAGGGTAGTCAAAATATCTACAAAGTTACCGTAGCCACTTTGACCTGAGCCTTTGATGTAATTTGCATTTGCACCACGATTAACTCTTATAACTTCTGATCTATAAGGCCAGAAGAACTTAGCACCACGTTTACCACGTTCAATTTCAAAATCAGTTCCAGGTTGGTCAGGATCTGGATCACGTTCCCATGAAATCACAATGCCAGAATTAGATCCTACCTGTAAGGAAGATTGATACGGTATAACACCTAGGCTTTGAGCATCTTCATCAGATATATCACTACGATAATTATTACGGTTTTGATAGCCAGTAGGAGATTCTTTAAATTCCTGTAAATCTTGTCTGGCTTGTTCCATAAAGTTTAAATAAGAACCATTTGTATAAGCACCCCAATCAGAAAAAGGATCATCCCCAGCTTCTAAACGACGTCTATACAGCGCAACTGCTACTTTCATATTTGGCTCAGGGTTAAACATATCCTGGGGTGTAAAACCCATAGTTGCAAGAAAATCACGATGAACAAGTGTATTTATCTGTAATCGACCATAAGAACGCTCTTCAGAATTTTCTCTTTTAGCACTATCCCATCCACCATAATCGCCAGACTCGGCATACATAATGGCAAGAAATTTAACTATATCCTCTTCTGGAAAACCAACTTTACCACCAAGATCACCTCGTACATTTTGAAGATGTCTAATAAGAGAAGCTTGTGGATTTGCTCTGGCATCTTCATTACTAAACAAAGCAGCCCTGCCACGAAATACAGCATCTCTATCCAATGAAAGTTCAAGATCACTAGGGATGTATTTGATTTTAGTAGTGAATTGTTCGAGAGATTGCTGTGTGGCAGCTTCGATATTTTGACGTGGTCTTTGAAAAACTTCAAGAGGAACTTCAGGTATACTTGGATCAGTTCTTCTAGCAATATCTAATTGAGCCTTGATAATCTTGCCAGGATCTATTCCTGTAGCTTTATAGATTGTGACCCACTCAGCAGGCTCTTGAGGTCTAAGAGAAGTTTGAGCTTCAAATGCATATTGTTTTAAAGCTTCAACAGGAATCAACTGTTCAGTATAAATAACGTCTGGATCACGTGTTACTTTGTTTACAAGATCATTTCTACTGGGAGAAAGTATTGGAGTTTGACCAGTCTGAGTTATAAATTTTCCAAACTCTCTGTCAGAACGTACACTACCATCTTTCCCAGGAGATGTGACTTGCCTACTAAGCATTTCCTTGCCCTGCTTGTCAGCTTGGCCCTTTAATATCTCTTCATTGACTTTATTATTAGCAACTTGCTCAGCCCTACCAGCATTACCGTCTTTTCTAAATTCTGAAGTATAGGTTTGATGCCATAGATCTAAAACATAATCAGTAGCTGGTTCTAACGTACTTGAAATTTCACCGGGTTTTTTCCTACCTTGAAACAGAACTTCAGCAAGACGATTTTTTATTTCCCTTCTTTTATTAGTTAACTTATCTTTAGGTAGTCGTGCATACTCAATAGATTCGACCATACCTGCTGCTTTTTGAGTCAGTTCAGGACTTAAACCAGCTTGCATAATATCTGTTATCGTCACATCAGATGCGAGACCAGCAAAGAAATCAGCATTCTCTCTTATAAATTTTTCGTCATTATGATGCTCATCATTAAACCGAAGATACTTTGATAGTCTAGCTCTTACTGCTCCAATTCTACTTATATCGACTTTTTGAATTCTTAACTGATCTGCAACTCTGTCGATGTATTCTGGAGTAATAGGTTCGCCTTTTACTATCATCTGCTCAAATTCAGCTTCAGCTTTTCCTTCGACTTGTCTAACTATTCTATTTTGAAAGGTTTCCTGATCTTGAAAAGCTTGCCTGACCTCGTTTCGTCTTACAGTTATTGCGTCACGAATAGGCTTTGTAAACTCTGTAAATTGTACATTGACTCCATTTAATGTTAAAAACTTCTCAGCAGTTTCGACGTCAAGAGATTTATTTTCTACACTTGTAGCAATATAGCCAAAATACGTTTTGACTAAACCTGGATTATTAGGGTCTAAAGCACCAATTTTAGCTAACTCAGTTTGCAATGAAGAAGCAATACCTGAAGGATCTTGTAAAGAGGCATTGGCTTTAACGGCTGCAAGGAGAGACATACGCTCACTCATTGCATTAGCTTTGGCTGCTGATTCTTCAACAGTCTCACTTAAAGCTTTTTTACGCTGAGCATCAGCAATACTGAACTGCTGTTTAGAATAATTCGCTATGTATTCTGGTTTTACATTAGGAAGATATTGGTCAAAAAATTCTCCTTTTAGTTTATCTAAAACAGCAGCTTGCATCTCAAGGGATTGGGATCTTTCGGCATCAGCCAAAGAAACTTCATTGCCATTAATTAAAACCTTGCGCTCAGCATTTTCACTTAGATATCCAGCATAATCTGATCCAGCATTTTGGACAGCAGTCCGTACAGCACCTTCCTTAGCCCAACCAGAGACACCAATAAGCTGCTCTAACTCAGTCTCAGATGCGCCCATATCGCGCAGTTTCTGAATAATAGGTATGTCAGATAGACGGTATTGATCAAGACCACGTTCTAGCTCAGCAAGCTCTGACACCTCATTGGGTGTAAGCCCAAATTTCAAGGCAGATCCTTGCCCAAATTTGATTTCATTTTCTGCTCTGTCCTCAGCCTGCTTTAGTAAATAATCAGAAGCAGTTTTGGAGATACCAGAGATTGATTCAAAGAGTTGATCTTTTTCTGCGCTAGCCGCGTCAAGCCTAGCAATCTCCGATTCATAAATATTTCGTTCTTGCTCTCTTCTGAACTGTGATTGCTCACTTTGCAACTCAAACAAGCTTTGACGCATACTTTGGTCAGCTTGAAACTTGGCTCGCAAAGAGTCGAGAGCTTGAGTAGCAGCTTCCTTCTCTAGTTTTTTGCGTTGTTCCAAATCACTTAAAAACTGATCAGTACCAGCTTGTATTTGGCGCTGCTCTCTAGTTTGTGGAGGAGAGGATTGTATTCTATTTCGACGCTTTGCAAATCCAGTAAATGTCATTAGTTAGTAACGCTTAAGTTCAATTCATACCAAAAGCAACAGGTGTATTATAATCAAGAGCACCAAAGTTTATACCCGAAGTGTCAATAGATTGACCAAAATTAAAAACAGACCCAGGCTTGAATGTATCTGCAGGTTGGAAAAGTGAACCAAAATTAATGCCTGCAGTGTAGCTATCAGACTGAGTCATCGGGTTCGGTGCTTTTAATTTATTAAGGTTATCCATTAAACTAAAAGCTTCGGATCCAATAGAGCTGATGCTATTAACGAAATTATTAGCAGCAGACGGTTGATACGGCATAGCAGCTCTATCAGCTTGCTTATAAAGATCCCTAGCTGTTTTTGCATCGAAAGGCATCATTGGCTGCTTCACAATTGATGGCAAGGCAGTTGGAGGAGAAATAGCATCAGGTACTTCAGGAGCTGGAAGAATCTGGTCAGCAATAGATCTGTTAGCAAAGAATTTTTGTAGCCTTTGATAATCAACATCAGCGCTGTATTGATCTTCAAGTGATGCAACAGAAGAAGAAAGACCTTTAAGATTAATTTTTAGCTGCATTGCTCTACCAAAACGTTCTATCTTGTTTCTATGCTTTTGCTCGTAAATCTTAGTTTGATCTTGCAGAAGTTTCAAATTTAGATTTGCTAGTCTATCGTTTGAAGCAAGTTTTGTAGCAGCAAATCTGTTGAGTAATTTTGCCTTAGATATCTTTGCCTCACCTTTAAGGTTACGCATGCTCTGTGCAATGCCAGCAACCTGATTCTCTACGCTTAATCTTGAATCACGTAGTTGTTGTGCAATCTGAGAAACATCAAGGCTATATTTGGCATCAGCTCTAGTCATCGCTGCTGCAATCATATTCTGTGCACTAGCAGAAGCAAACCTGTCAGCTTGAGCTAGCTTTGCTGCAGAGCGTCCTGATTGACCAGTCGCTAGGGTCTGGCCTTCAGCCTTCAAACCCTCCATTCTTAGCTTTTGAGTTTCAAAAGAAGCTTGTGCACGTTTTTCGTCACGTGATAAGGCAAGCTCAGATTTTGCAAGATTGGCACTAGCAGTAGCATTTTCAGCTTGACGATTCAAATCAATCAATTGAAGCTTTGATTCAGCCTTAGCTGATTTAATCTGCTGCTTAAGGGTACGAAAGTCTTGTTGAGTGTCGGTTAAAGCATTTTTTAGTGCAGCTTTTTCATAACCTGTAGCTTGTGAGTAAGCTTTATCAAGAAGTGTTGAATCCCGATTTAATGTTATATCAGAATAAAATGAAACAAGATTAGCAGCCTCAGTTTCATCTAGCATTTGCTGATGCTTTAAAGCAATTTCAGTAATACGATCATTGCGAACACGATTAATATCGTTCATCGCCATCGTGCTTTGAATATCTGCAAGATTAAAATCTTCATAGCCACGATCTACACTTTTCTTGTAGATTTTTACTGCGTCATTATAAACACGCTGACGAGCTGCTATTTGATCTTGATATGCCTGATATTGATCTCTAGAGATCTGTTTGTTTTGATCGTTTAAAAGTTTAAAGGCAGTATCATTTTGCTGTTGAAGAAGAGCATGGTTAAGAGCTTGTTGCTGAATTTGCAACTTATTTGCCATTCTGACAAATTTTTTTCTCTTCTGCGCTTTTTTACTTTTTTCTGGCCCACCACTAGGACCAGTTAAACCGCCCAAAACAAAACCGGCTGCAGCTCCAAATCCAGCCATATGTGGAATCATGGTCGAAGCACCCATGCCAAAACCTTGTAAACCACCAGTGGCAGCATTAGTAAAATTAAAATCAACCATATTTAAGTCCTCCTATAATACTTAGGTGCATAATGTCCCTCCCAGACCATTGACGAAATTGAAATAGGAAATGGTGAATCACTGTAAACTCTGACATTCAGATTATCGCTTCGTTGGTTAACAGGAAAAGTAAATATCTTTTCACCTTTAATGGCAACATCATTAGCCAAGTAGTAGTCTCCCAAAGCGACTGATTCACGAACAAAATAAAACTCTTCAAAAATATGAATAGCCTGACCTGATGCCGGAGCAGTTGTAAATACAATTTGATTGCTATCATTAATTGAAAAGGCAGTAGTTGCAATATTGTTTATTCGTACTGCAATATCGTTTTTATCTGTTGGAGTGAAGGATAGAGTAAACGTAGTTGTTGACCCATCACCTTGAATATCCTGTTGACGACCTTCAATACCTTTTGACTTAAGCTTGACACCAAAAGTAGATGTCTGACCAGCAGAGAATTTAAGCCTACTGATACCTAGATATCCTGTGTAATCTAGATTCCTACCTGTCGGATCACGCTGTAGGTAGATCTGTGGCAGATGAATGTCATAAGCATATTTGTACCCAACAATGACATTGGCTGCACCGTTAGAAGTGAGGTCTCTACCAGGAACAGAGAAGTATGTAATACCACCCACTGTCTCTTTAACGACATTTGCAGTGAAGCCAGACTCAAGTGTTGTAGAAAAGTCAACCTGACCTTTGATAAGGATGACCGGATCTAAGCCTGTAACGTCTGTATAGGGCAGTGTTATACGAGTATTACCATTTACCAAGGCCAAAGCAGATGCAGGTGCATAGAGGTCCATGTAGGGGTTGATTGCGTTGCCATCAGAACTAACCACAATTGCCTCAGACGGAGTACTTGTAACATTTACAGTGCAAGCAAAGTATTTAGTGCCAGCTTGTAAAACTGCATACAAGACATCCTTCTCAACGTTGAGAGACAAAGGTTTGCCAGGCAGCACCCACTTGTACCAAGCCTGCATCTCTGTTTCTGCTGTTGCCTTATAGAAACGATAATAATAAATAGTGTTATCAGTTTCGCTGTATAAAACAATGAAAGAGTTCTGCGGACTGGATTGAAGATCAGTAATGCTAGACGGTATGTATTCAGTAACTACCTTTGCAATGTCCACTACATTTGGTGGTGTATTAACACCAGTCAATGTATATGAAAAGACTCTACTAAAAGCAGGTGTTTTACTAACAAAGTAGAAGGACGTACCTACCTCAACAGGAGGTATTTTGCTGTCCATCTCAAAGTTACTAAGACCAGTAATACGTGAGTCACGGGGAGTCAAACTACCTGACTCTGAGAAGATAAGAAACTGTTGATTTTGACTGATAAGTACAAGTCCATTAGGTGCAGGCACCGCTGCATGTAGCTGTAATGGTCGTGTACTAGAACATGACAAATCGATAGGATCGGACGCAGTAATAGTTGTAGCTGTCGTGTGATAGAAATTAAAAAAATCACCAGCCTGACTCATGATTACGTTGTCATCGCTCAAGAAACCTAATCGGTTACTATGAAAGAAGGCACCATTAATCTTCTTTCCTACAAAGGAAGGATGTGAATTGGTTTCGTCGTCTCCTACAAGTCGATTGATATAAGTAATCGGTTTAAAAGTAAATGCATTAGTTCCTGTATTTACAAGCTCATGTGGCATGGTGCTTGGATCTAAACCTGTAGAAACACCAGGGGCAATTGTTTCTTCCCAGTAGCCTTCACCAACACCACTACCTTTATTGGTTACAAACTTGGCATAGAAAGGATCAAGTTGTACTTTGGTATTGACAATCTTGACGACACGACCATGTCGTGCACTTGCAGGTAGGTTGGCCTGGGTTTCCAACTCATCAGTAAACGCACTAAGAGCTGTACCGTTTACGCCACCTTTTGCTTCCAGTGTAAAAGAACCACTAGTTTTAGTGAACTCTAGACTTGTAGGGCCTTTTACAACTGTCAACCCACTTATACCTAGTGCGTCAATACGAGTCTTTAAATCAGTAAGAATCTCATCTGCATTTAGCAGTGTATCTGTTGTACCAGAAGCACTGAATGTATCAGCATTTCTGGTGTGTGTAGTTACAGTAGAATCTGAACCACCAACTGTAATAGTAACAGTATAATCAGCACTGTATTCAACAGTAGTTATTAAAACAGTTCCACTAGGCTCAGTAGCAGCTAAGGTTGCTGTGGCAGCTACAGTCTTACTTTTGTTGACGATGATAGAAGTATCTTGAACGGAAATAATTTCAATATCATCTTTTGGAGTATCACTTTGAATGTACTGACCCGGCGAACCTGAGTAGGTAACAGCGCATTTAACAACGTTGCCACTGGCGTCTGGAACTAAATTCCAAATATCAATTTGAGCTGTTGTATTAGAAGTGTCCTTTTTAAAGCAGCCTATGTAGACCTCATTATTATCTCTATTGATATAGAACCATTTAGCATCGTTGTGCACAGCAGAAGAGGTAATCTCGTTACCAGCATTATTAACTAAATTGTCTAAGAATTTAAATGCAGGACGCTTAATTAAGCCAAGGTTTGCATCGGGTTGTACGTTTAAAGCTTCTCTTAGCTGTCCAGGTATTTTTTTTGTATCTGGTTGTGTAGAGACACCACCTAAAAAACTAGGTATCCTCTGTGTAATAGCTGCCATTATCGACGAAGTGCTCTGTAAGGTTGATATGCTGTATAGAAATTACCAGTATCCGGCGCACCAAAATATGTATAGTCTCCTTGATTACAATCATATTCAATAGCAGAAGCTCTCATCTTTGCCTCACGATTTGACAATATGCCAAATTGATTTGAATCACCCACCAGGCGGCTAGACGTAAGAGCCGAAGCCCTAGCTGTAATGTAATCTTGAATAGGAATAGGTAGATCAGTCCAGTCAAAAAACCAAACAACATCACCTTCTAAATCTTGTTCAAATGTATAACTATGTGTGTTTCTATTGTATAGCTTCCCATCCCTACGAACCGCATCGATAGCACCATACTTAGTGCTAACGTCTAACTGGATCATGTTGTCAGGGATTGCTATTTGGTTACTGTTATCCCTTGTAAGTGGATAATGATGTTCTTTATTAAATGACCACCCTTCCGCCTGTATCTCCCGCGACACACTCAATAATGTGTCAAACGCAATCGAAACGTCCGGGTTTGTTTGGTCTATAGAGTTAACAGGCGCTTGACCAATAGACGCCAGAATTTCATTGACAGCAGCAAGTTCTGATGCCTTAGTTGGAATAGCCATAATAAAAAAAAGGGAGCCCGAAGACTCCCAAATAAAAATCAGTTGTTGACGTTACCGAAAGCAGAAGGTGCAGAAGCACCAACATAAAGCTCAACAGCAGCAGCAGGGTTCAGATAATCAGCACCCATAGCCAAGCGGCCAAGCATCACGTCACCCTGATAAATCACGGAGACGTCACCACTGGTCACTTGCACTTGAGGACCGATGGCCTCAACACAACCAGCAGCTTCTTTCTGGAAGATCAAACCACAGGACTTAGAACCAACTTCGGTAGCAGTACCGTAATCATTGTTGATTCCAGTTTGTGCATCAGAAGCATCTTCCATAGTCACACCTACGAAATCACCAAGATTGGTAGGAGCGGTTTCACCAGTCGTACCGCCATAAGCAGTACCGTACTTACCAAGGAACGGAATGTTCATTGACTTGTACACTTTAATGCCAGCAATTTCGACCACACCCTGTCCAGACTGCAGAGCAGACCCTTGTGCATCGCGGTTGATCAGACCACTAGTGATAACACCAGAGCTAACAGAGTTGATCAGTGCATAATACTGACGAGGATTCAATACGGCCACACGACCATCAGAAGGAAGTCCCTTCTCGTCGAGTGCAGCAGCAGCATCGTAGAAAGCATTAACTAGATTAGATGCATCGAAAGCATCAGAATCATTGGTAGTAGCACCAACGCGGATTTGTGTTCCGCCTGGTTCTGCATAGTTAGTAGCAGTTACAATACCAGCCTTACGTGCACCACGTGTGATTGCACGGAATACATAGCGGTCATACTTTTCAGCCAAAGCATATCCAATCTTGCGAGAAATCTCAGATCTCAGATCGTAATGACTGAGAACTTCATCGAGATTGTATACAAATGCTGAAGAAATGAGGAGATCATCTACCGTGATGGTCTTCTCTGCCACTGGTGGTGCACCATCAGAGTTGCCAAGGATGCTGTTACCAGGAGTATGGAACTCACTCTTTGTACGGCCCGTGAAGATGAACTGCATTGATTTGCCATTTGACAGGGTACGCTTCATAATCAGATCACGGGCGATCGTATTATGTTGGAAGCCTTTAAACATCTCTCCACTGAACAGTTTCAAATAGAGAGCACGGGCGTCACCTGACAAATTAGATTGACCAGGCCGTGTAAGATCGGCCAATGGTTCATTACTATTTTGTTGTGCCATTGTAATTAAGAGAATAAAGTATTTGCATTCTCTTCAAACGTTTGAAGTAGTAGTCTCTCCCACTGTCTATAGACGGCAGCTAAGGTGTCCGTTAAAGGGCTTAGTGCCAAATGCAAGAGAGGTCCGACTCTGAGGTGCCTCTCTCACTATTTACTTTTTCCTTGCAGTCTTAGCAGCACGCTTAAAGTTAGCTGCAGTAGGTGCACCTTTCGCACCAGCCTTTCTCATCTTTTCTCCACTACCACCAGCAATACGCTTACGCTTGGCGTGGATGTTTGCATAGAGTCCAGGTTTAGCCACGATTAAACTCCAGGTAGTTGAGGTCCAGTATGTTTGAGAAAAGTCTCTTTCTCATATTTATTAGTAGTACTAGTGCCCTTTTTGTGAATCTTTGATTTCCTTTTAGCATCTCTGTGACCTGGGCCAATGTCAAAAGACTGAGCAACAAAGTTACTAGCAAATGCTTTTTGATCTACACGTTTTCTTGCCATTACTAAAAATTGATATCAGAGTTTTCTAGTTTGGTTGCTACATCTTGACGATATGCTTCGTCCTTTTCGTAGCGTGGATCAGACATTGCTTGTACAAGCTCAGCCTGGCTCCTAAATTTTTGTTGGTTATTTCGTGGTGCCCGTCCAGACAGACGCTCACCTTCGTAACCAGCCTTATCTGCATATTGATAAGCAAGTGATCGTACAGCCCAGAAGGCTGCTACAGCATCACCTTTATCCATGACAGCATCAAACATCTGTTGTTCATCATCACTGATATTATCCTGTGCCCAGTTGATTAGATTAGAATACTGTTCCTTTCCGCCAACCATATTGTACAAAGCATTGACTTGATCAGTTGTAAAGTCTTGGCTTGCAGTCTTACTTTCTACGTCTTGTCTATAGGCAACATACATATCAGCAAGATCAGCCACATCCATTTCAAGTAGCTTGTTGACTGTTTCATCAGTCAGTTCATCACTAGTAGCTTCGTTGTAGATAGTATCAAGAAAAGAAAGATCAACCTCTTCATCATTATCAGAAGTATCCGGTTCTTGTTCAGGTTCTTCTTCTACTTCTTCTGACGCCTCAGGTTCTTCTGGCTGATCACGCTTACCTAGTTTAGATTCTAATTCTTTGTATGCTTTCTCTAGCTCCTGCGGATTATTGAATTTACCAGCAAGCTTAGGATTACGTTCTTCTTCTAGTTTCTCTGCAGTCTGCAAAGCATCCTGCTCTGCTTCATTAAGAACAACACCTTCTGTTGGTTCTTGTTCAACTGTTGTAAGTGTTTCAGACATGGGTGGTTATTGTTGTTGTAGTTGTGCTTCCTGCGCGGATTGTTCAACTTCAGCCAACTTACCTGTTTGTTTAGTAAGTTCCATCTGTTGTTGCTGTTGCATAGAAGCTTGATTTTCCTGAGCAATCTGCTCTTCAGTTTTCACAAGGTTTAAAGTATCGATACCTTGTGCAGCAGCCAGACGTTTTACAACTTCACTGGGGTTGATGTATTGACCTATAGCTTCTGGTCCCATAGTTTGAGCAATGGTCATTAAGAACTGAGAAAGGCTTTCTCTATCTTGACCACGACCCAATGCATTTAAGCCTGCAACAATTACAGGTTTGACAATACCCTTAGGTAACTTAGGAATATCACCTGAGCGTTGGAACACAGAAAGCTTACGATTCAAATACGGCTTCAAGAAGTCAACAGTTAGCAAGGAGAATAGTCCACCGAGTTGTTGCTCCAGTTCCATTTGTGTCATTCTTACCTCTTCAGCAGTTGTGCGCTGAGAGTCTCTAACAGTAAGAATCAAAAATGCCTCAGACAATCTCCTTTCTAAGGTTGCAATCATCTGTAGTGCAGTAGCAAAGTCTGCAGTCTTGCCAACAGTGATCACACCAATGTCATCTGGTCGGCCCTGAATGATGCTGCCATTCTGTGCACGTGAAAGTGTGGAAGGCTTAGTAGTAGATGAAGGTGACACAGTAAAGACAACTTTCGCTGCAGCTGCTGATCCTTCTACAAGTGCTTGGGTCAATGACTCAAGACTTCTTAGATCTCCAATAAACTCTTCTACTCGTCCTCTGCCGTATGCTTCGCCATCGCTGACATTGAAACGCATAACAATCCAAGGATTACTTTCTAACGGTGCTTTACTTCTAGTTGATTCAATGATTTGATCGTATACCTCTTGATGCCAAACAAAGGAATTTCTAATCCTCCTTACATACGTGTAGACGTCAACGTCATCATCACCAGCATAGGAAGGGTCGCTAATACTATTTGTCTCAGGAGGTTTGATATCAAATTGTTCTTCTACAATCTTTCTACTAATACGTTCTTTAGTTACAATCTCTAAAACATTACCGTCACCGTCACGCTCAATTACATACCTACTCAAAGGGTATAGTTTAAGACCTTCTTTAGACATAAAGACTAAAGCATTGCCAGCTACAACTAAATGCTTAAGGGCCTGGTGAACAATTACACGATCATCAGAAGCTGCAATAGCTTCTAATATCGTTCTTTCAATTTTAGAAAAAGCAAGATCTAACTCTGACTTGATTGATGGATCACCAATCTGCCCAAGCATCTTCTCATCTACTTGCAGTTTAAAGAAACTAGTCTGTGGAGGAAGAAGTGCAAGCATTAGTTTTGCAGCCAATGTGACACACCCTTTAGCACCAACTGATTGGAAAGGTGTTAACAGTGGCCTAGCACTTTGCTTGTAGTATTGGTCCTCATGAATTAAGTAAGGAAGAGTTAGATCAGCAGCTTGCTCAGCAATGTTTAGAAACTGTGAACGGCCAGTAGAAAGTGCATCATATCTTTTTTGTGCTTTCATTAGAGATTTACTGGATTCAGTTTTAGACCTTGGTTACGTGTACTTCGCTTCAGTTGACCAGTACCCATCGAAAGTTGCTTACGATTTTTTCTTCTACGAAAACGCACACCACCTGAATTCATACCTCCAACGTAACTATCATCCATCATTGCAATACTATTGTCATCTTCAATGGAATTGGCATAAGCTTCTAGGCTTGCCAATCTCTCATCAAACATACTAGTATCAGGCTGCATATTAAAACTCATAGGCTGAGGTACACCAAGCACATTTCTTGTTGGAGTTTGTGGAGGCTTAGGAGGAGTATGAGGTTTTCTTGTATTAATAATATCAATTTGCCTTTCTAAAGTTTGTCCCGGTCCGCGAGGCGTTCCTCTATAATTAACGTTAGGATTATTTTTCATGAATGAGTTCAGAAGTCTTTCCGAACCTTTTACATTTCCAAACTTTTTATTAAAACGTTTGAGATCTTTTCTGCCAAGGTTCCCGTCACTTGACTTTCTGTCAAGAAAATTAGACGCCTTGGTTCTCTTTATAGAAGTTACTTCTTTTCTTGTAGGCTGAATACTGAACCGCTTTTTAGGCTTTGATTGCTTGTTGATTTTGGTTGCTACATTGCGAACCTGACTTCTTTTAAGATCAGTTTTTTTCGCAATGCGTCGAATCTCTTTGCGCTTTAATTTCTGATCCTTTGTCCTTCTGGCAATAAGTCTCCTTGCCCTTCTCTTTCCTTTTCTGGCCATGGTTAAAATAATTTATTAGGAAGTTTACCTAGCTTAGGCATAACAAGTTTTACGCGATCCAGATTAAATTCTGGTATCTTAGTTTTTCTTTTAATAACCTTTTTTACTTTGTCCTCAGCGTACTTTCCTTTTAACCTTTTAAAACCATCAAACTGAGTACGGAAATCTTTCCGAGGTCTAAATACAAGATCTTTACCTGGCTGTTTGTAAACAAACTTTTTAGGTACAGTAAGAGTTTCATTCTTGTATTTGACCTGCATCATCTCAGGATCAGAGACCCCTTTGATTTTTACTTTCTCCGTCTTAGGCTTACCTTTTTTGTTGGTAGGAGTGTAAGCAGTCAGGTAAGTTCGTGAAAACTTATTAAGCTCCGATTTTTTAATTTTAAATGGATCTTTTTTTTTACTCATTTTTCATCGAGCTTGTTTTGCAACCACTCAACAACGGAACGTTGGCCAGAGCGGTACATGATCTTTTCTATAGTGTCATCTGGTGATGGTGTGACATTAGGAAATGTTTCATCCATCTGGATCATTACAGCTTTGGCCTCCATTCCGAAGACTTCAAGCATATTGTGGGAGATTTCTTGCATCATGTTCAAAGAAGGCAGGCATACGTGCAGCCTTGGTGAATGACAGCTCAGGTGCTTTACCTTGATACATCAAGCGATCACTTGAAACCGTCCAAAATTGTCTACTCTTTTTCTCTGTACCTTTCAGAGGAGAGAACAACCAATGAGCTGTAGCTGTTCTCAATTTATCAAGGCTTGGAGAAGGAGTAAGATTAAGTTCAGCACACACAAGAGAATTGGTAGCAACATGAATCTGCTCGTCTCGAGAGATGTCTGCTGAAGTTGTCCTCAGTCCAGCGTTTCCGAAGGCTCTGAAGAATGGCAGAATTGTGAAGAAGATACTTCTTTCCAATACCATCGCCTTGACAATGGGATGGTCTGGATGATTGATCCAAGCTTCTGCAATCTGTCGTGCTTCAGCTTCAGTTTTTTCATCGCGTGCCATTGCAGCGGCGACATAGTTGAGTGCTTTGTCATGGTTTTCCTCATCAGTAATGTTCATACTGAGAATCTTTTTTGCGGACTCTGGAACTTCCTTAGCAGTGGCTTCTGCAATGAAGTCACCAACTGGTATTTCCAGGACACGCAATGCAAGGCACCGGCTGATGGCGTCCTCTGTCCCTTCAGCCACGGGACCACCTTCTACAGCGACGGGGGTCCACTTTCTTTTTCTAGCAATTAGTTTTTCGTAGGGGTTCATTCTTGACAATCACATTGTGGTTCAGATTCCAACAAATGTGATAGGTAATCGTCTACTTCGGACTCACTCAGCGCAGCATATGCATCGCTCTTATCCTGTACGTCACCCATCACCTGT
>MDTB01004747.1_pt1 | contig 19639 bp, 17 predicted proteins | sample 811161 | NCBI WGS metagenome assembly MDTB01 (sample SAMN05326650, study PRJNA326480) | marine metagenome | isolation source: seawater | place: Mediterranean Sea | collected 2009 | reverse complement strand
TTTCATTATCCTTTCTGTAGCCAGGCCTGTAATTATTGTAATTTCCATTTTTCTACCCAAACAAAATATAGACAAGAAATGGAGCAGGCAATGAACAGTGAGTTGTATTTGAGAAAGAGTGAGTTAAAAAAACCTATTGAAAGTATATATTTTGGAGGGGGGTCTCCTTCTCTTTTACCAGCTTCATTTTTTTATAAAACAATTAAATCGGTTAAAAATTATTTTAAATTAAATGATAATATTGAGGTTACCCTAGAGGCTAATCCAAACGATTTATCTCTTGAAAATCTGAAAGATTTAAAAAAATCTGGTGTGAATCGAATTAGTTTAGGGGTACAGTCTTTTGATGATGATGAATTGAAAATGATGAATCGGATTCACAATGCCAGTCAGGGTCTTAAAACAATAGAATGGACTTCAAAGGTATTTGATAATTTTTCTGTGGATTTAATTTACGGGCTTCCACAAAGTAATATTTCAAGTTGGGCTCATAATTTGGACACTTTAATTTCTTTTAACCCTCCCCATATTTCAAGCTATGCACTGACAGTTGAACCAAAAACTGTGCTTTCTTATCAAGTTGAGAAGGGCGAGGTTAAATTATTAGATGAAGAAACTGTTAAATTTCAGCATGATCTTTTGATTTCCAGACTAGAGAAGGCCTCATATATAAATTATGAATTCTCAAATTTTGGAAAGTTTGGTTTTCATTCCGTTAATAACAGTAATTATTGGAGCGGTAAGCCATATCTAGGAATAGGTCCATCGGCCCACAGTTTCGATGGTCATCGATTAAGGAGCTGGAATATTTCCAATAATTTAAAATATTTAAAATCATTAGAAAAGGGATGTTTGCCTCAAACAAATGAGGTTTTAAAAGACCACGAAGTTTATAATGAATATGTGATGATTGGCTTAAGAACTAACGGGGTTAAAATTAGTAGAGTCAATGAGTCTTTTGGCTCTAATTATGTAATTTTTCTAGAGAAACAAGTGAAAAAACATCTTTTGAATCGTCATCTTTTTTGGGATGGCGATGTCTTGAAAATTAGTAGACATGCAAGATTTTTAACTGATGGAATTGCTTCAGACCTTTTTATGCTTAGAAGTTAAGTATTCTTTAATTTAGAAAAGTGTTTGTAAAATATCGAAATAGTTTCAATTCCCTTAAAGAAATTATCTAATCCATAATGCTCGTTAGGAGAATGTATGGCATCACTATCCAATCCAAATCCCATAAGAATAGTTTTACAACCTAAAATTTTTTCAAACATGGGTACTATGGGAATACTTCCACCATCTCTTTTAGCATGAGGAATAATCCCAAAAACTTCTTGATAAGCCATTTCAGCTGCCTTGTAAGCTTTGTGTCTATCGGGTGTTAAATAAGCATCTCCTCCATGATGAGTTTTAACCTGAACATGAACACCTTCAGGAGCAATACTTGTAAAATGTTTATTAAATAATTCACTAATTTCCTCCCAGTTTTGATTTGGGACTAACCGCATTGAAATTTTGGCATGGGCTTTACTTGGTATTACTGTTTTTGCTCCTTCTCCAGTATAACCTCCCCAAATTCCATTAATGTCAAGTGTAGGTCTAATGGATTTTCGCTCCAAAGTGGTATATCCTTTTTCCCCTACCGATTTAGTTATGCCTATAGATTTTTGGAATTCCTCCTCTGGAGTTGCATTAATATTCATTTTTTGACGCTCAGCTTTTGAAATTTCAACTACTTTATCATAAAACCCAGGAATATTTACTTTTTTATCTTTATCGTGAAGTGAAGTGATCATTTCACATAGAATATTTATTGGATTAGCAACTGTTCCTCCGTACAAACCAGAATGTAAGTCTCGATTCGGTCCAGTTAGAGTTACCTCCATGTAACTTAGACCCCTTAATCCAGTTGTGATGGCTGGTTTATGCATATTGTGAATACCAGTATCGGATATTATAATGACATCAGATTTTAATTTATCCTTATGATCGGTTATAAATTGTTCAAGGTGATCACTTCCAACTTCTTCCTCTCCCTCAATAACAAATTTAACATTACAGGTTAAAGCTTTATTTTTAATCAAAAGCTCTACCGCTTTTATATGCATAAACATTTGTCCTTTATCATCACAGGCGCCACGGGCGAATATTGCACCATTAGGATGTAGCGGTGTTTCTTTAATTACAGGTTCAAAAGGCGGGCTTTTCCATTGCTCTAGAGGGTCTGGGGGTTGAACATCATAATGACCATAAACTAAAACTGTTGGTAGATTTTTGTTTATAATTTTTTCACCATAGACAATAGGGTGACCATCTGTTTGGTAAATCTTAGCATAATCGCAACCAATTTCATTGAGAGCTCTTTCGATCCAATGGGCTGTTTTTTTAATGGAATTGTCATATTTTGGATCAGCACTAATAGATGGGATTTTTAGTAATTCTATTAATTGATTTAGGTATTCTTTTTTTTGATTTGGGATTTGATTTTTCATATTTTAACAAATAACAGTGTAAAAGTACGAAAGATTACCTCTTTTATTTTTCACAAAAATAAATTGTAAAACTTGATTATATTTGTTCACATTTTACTGAGCGGGTGTGGTGAAATTGGTAGACACGCTAGATTTAGGATCTAGTGCTTTACGGCTTGGGGGTTCGAGTCCCTTCACCCGCACAAAAAAACCTCTACACCAGTGTAGAGGTTTTTTCGTTTTTGAAATTAATCTTATCTGAAAGTAATTAGAGATATTTTGTTAGCACTTATAAAAATTATAATAAATGTTAAATTTTAAAAATTAAAATCTTCAGGCTCTAATTATAATAATTTGAGCTTGAGCGAGAATGGAATTATTTTCTTGGGCATACTCCATTATATTTTTTCCTTCCTCACAAATAGGATCCAATATCATTGCTCCATATTTAGCAAGTAATAAAATCATTTCTGGTTTATCAAGGATTGCAGCATGTATAATAAGAGGCTTACCATCAACAACTGTCTTAGGGCTTAAAAGACCTTGATTAATTGAAGTTTCAATGTAAGTGTAATTATCAGTTTCTATGGCTAATAAAGCTTTTTCCCCTGAAGACAATAAATAATTTTCTTCTAAACTCAAAGCTAGACTGTCTTTGGAAACCGTCACATCATTTGCATTTAATGAGGTTAATGAGATCAAAATTGACATTAATAAAAAGTTTTTCATAAAGATTGATATTAAAATTAAACTTATCACAAAAATAAGTTTGATTTATCGATTTAAATTCAATAAAATTATCGTATTAGTGTACAATATTCTCTTTAATATCATATAATTAATTTATGATGGTAAAATTGAATATTTTATAATATTAAACTTATTTTTTATTCATTTTAAGTTCAAAACCAATTGAATTATTGGACAATTTTTCAAATTCAATTGTTAAGTTTTAATAAAAGTTCGAATATAAAATTTCATTAAGTCCTAATTGTTAAAGTAGTTAAATCAATTATGGGTTGGACTTAATTTTTTACCTTAAGGAGATTAATCTATTATTCTATCTAATTTAAAATTATCTAATTTGATATCATCCAATCCATCTTTGTCAAATGGATGCTCCATTTGATCTTGGATGTTGTAGAGTGAAATCAATATAAATTCACTTAGAATAATAATGAAGTAAGTTATATTGTGAGGATTATCATACCCAATTTTATTGATTATTGTTGGTGTATAAACAGTTGGAAAAATATATATAAATATCAGGCAATAAGCTTTTAAACTTATAGGGGTTCTATGAGTGTGAACAGCAATTAAATTTTCAATCGATAAATGAAGATCTCTAACAAACCTTAAAATCTTCTGCTTTAGGCTGTTAGGAATATCATCTTCATTGTTAAGTATGAATTTAAAAATATTTTCAGTTTTTTCATCAATATCAGTTGTGTTATGACTAGATTGAGATAAGTGATTTACAAATGATTCGGATATCTCATAAAGAATCTTATTTATCTCTTCTTTTTTTGAAATAGATAATTTAGAATTACTATTAAAAAAATAGTAAATAGTTTTTAAAGAGCTCCTAAATTGACTTAAAAATTGTAATGATTTTTCTCTTCTTTTAAAAGCACCCCTTATTGCGAAAACCAATGGAAAAATTATCGCTAAACTTATTAGGGTTAGATCAATATGATAAAAAATCTCAAACTCAAAGGCAAAAAAAGGTATTACTATTGATAGAATTAAAGTAAATAACGTTCTATGATTTAATATTGAAAAGTACCTTTTCATTAAATTTTTTAAATTAGTAGCTTAAATCTATTATTATTATTATGAATATACAAATGTTTTTTTCAGCATGTATACTATTTTATAGTGTAGCTTCAGCACAAATTATTCAAAAATCAGATTCTCTTTTTAATAATCAAGATATTCTTAAGATTAAATTAAGCTATTCTAATGACAAAATGCGTCTCGATACTGATGATACTACATATATTAAAGTAAATCTTGAATACAACAATAATAATAAATGGGAAAGTTTGAATGTAAATTTAAGAGCAAGAGGGAATTTTAGAAGATCGAAATGTTATTTTCCCCCCATCAAAATACGTATAAAAAAATCAGCAGCTGAGGGTACTTTATTTGAAGGGAATAAGAACTTGAAACTTGTATTGCCATGCCTTCTAAGAAAAGAAAAAAATGATAATATCATTCAAGAGTTTATTGCATATAAGTTTTACGAAAAAATTTCTCCATACTACTTCAAAACTAGATTGGTAGATATTGAATTCATCGAAATCAAAAAAAAGAAAACGGAAGTTCATAAGCTCATAGGGTTTTTGATAGAGGATGATAAGAGAGTTGCAGATCGTTTTGAGGGTAAATCTTTTGAAAGGTACATCCACCCAAAGGCTATGGATGACATGACATCTGTTCAAAACTCAATGTTTCAATTTATGATTGGAAATACCGATTTTTCTGTGGCATATCAACATAATGGTAAATTACTTTACATTGACAAAAAGATTCATCCATTGCCATATGACTTTGATCTTTGCGGTTTGGTAGATGCCAGTTATGCTATTGTGAATAACACATTAGGAATTAATTCAGTGAAGGATAGAAAATATAGAGGATTTAAGAGAGATGAAAAACTCCTTGAGAAAGTTAGGGATCAAATTTTGAGTAAGAAAAATGAATTCTTTCAAATTGTAAATAGTCATAAATCTAAATTTGAAATCCCCTCTGAATTTGAAAGCACTAGTGAATTCCTTACAAGCTTTTATGATATTATTGAGGATGATAAATCTTTTAAAAAAGAGGTTATTCAAATGATGAGAACCAAATGATCGATTTAGGTTTAATCAGATTGAATTTCCTTTAATTTATTTATAAATGTTAAGCTCGCCCCAATACCTTTTGAAATATATTTACTGTTTATCATTCCTGCTTTTTTTCTTATTTGGTGATTCAATGATAGATAATTAAAAATCTTTATCAATTCAGACTTATTTTTAACAGTATAGATCCCTCCTAGGCCAACAAGAGCCTCAGCTTCTTGAAAAGTTTTATAATGTGGACCAATTATTACAGGTATGCTGAACGCAGCTGGTTCTAAAGTGTTGTGTAATCTTTTTTTCTTCATACCTCCTCCTACATAAGCAAATGAAGCATAACTATATATTTTATTCAATTCTCCTATTTTATCAACAATAAGAATCTCCTTATTTACATCTTTTACAGTATCGTATGTACTCCATTTAGCGTAAGGTAACTTTATTTTTTTTTCTAAACCTTCAATTACTTTAGGAGAAACTTCGTGAGGAACAATAACTACTTTAGAGCACGATTTTTTTTCAAATAAACTTTCGATCAAGTCATGATCTTCTGGCCAAGTACTACCTGCAACAAAACATTTGATTCCAGCGGTAAAATCATCCATTATTTTAACATTATTTTCTTGTTTTACCAGTTGATGAACTCGATCAATTCTAGTATCTCCATTTACTAAAACTTCCATAATTCCTAGATTATTTAGAAGCTTTTCCGAGAGTTCATTCTGAACAAAAAAGTACTTTACACCGTAAAGAAGCTTCCTATATTCACGACCATACCAACGAAAGAAAATATGTTCGGGCCTAAATATACTGGAAACAGAATAGACAGGAATTTTTCTTTTATGAAGCCCTTTAAAATAATTTGGCCAAAATTCATATTTCACAAAAATCGCCAATTTTATATTACAAAAATCTAGGAAACGATTTACGTTCTGAATACTATCCCACGGGAGGTAACAAACACAATCGGCATTTGGAAAGTTCTTTTTTATCTCATAACCTGATGGAGAGAAGAAAGTTAGTAATATTTTGTCTTGAGAAAATGATTTTTTGTAGACTTTAATTAATGGCCTAGCTTGCTCGAACTCTCCTAGAGAGGCAACGTGGAACCAAACCCATTGATTCTTGTCTACTGATTTGGACTTTAATATTTCAAAGGTTTTAGAGCGTCCTCTTGTAAAAAGATTTATCTTTTTGGAAAATAATCCAACCATCCAAAGAATGGGAAAAGAGATTTCAATGATAACATTGTAAATCAGCCTAAACAACATCATGGTTCAAAAATAGTTTTTTATAATCTATTGCTAAAAGCAGAATCCTTTTTTTTAATTTTATAGTGTAATATTTGATATGAAAAAGATTGAAATGGTAGATCTTAGGGGTCAATACGAAGGTATTCAAGCCAAAGTCAATGCCTCGGTTATTAGTACCATTGAGTCTACTAAATTCATTAATGGTCCTCAAGTTAAGGACTTTCAAGAGCATTTAGAAAACTATCTTGGGGTAAAACACGTCATCCCTTGTGCAAACGGAACTGATGCCCTTCAGATTGCATTGATGGGATTGGGACTAAAAAAAGGAGATGAGATTATTACTTCGGATTTCACATTTGCTGCTACAGTCGAAGTTATTTCCTTATTGGGATTAACTCCTGTTTTGGTTGATATTGACCTAAAAACTTTTAATATTGATATTTCGGCTATTAAAAAGGCAATTACTCCTAAGACCAAAGCGATCATTCCAGTTCACCTATTTGGTCAAGCTGCAATGATGTCGGAAATTATTGCGATTGCTGAAGAAAATGATCTTTATATTATTGAGGATAACGCCCAGTCTATAGGTGCTAACTATACTTTACCAGATGGAAGTAAAAAAAAAACAGGATGCTTAGGCCACATAGGTACGACCTCTTTTTTCCCCTCAAAAAACCTAGGTGCTTATGGAGATGGAGGCGCTATTTTTACCAACGATGACCGACTAGCAAATGCGCTTAGGGGAATGGTCAATCATGGAATGTATGTCAGGTATCATCACGATGTAGTGGGAGTAAATTCTCGCCTTGATTCAATTCAAGCTGCTATTCTAGATATAAAACTCAGCTATTTAGATTACTACAATGAGTGTCGAAAAGCTGCTGCAATTAAATATACTCAAAGATTAGCTAACAACCCCAAAATTATTACACCTATTACCAGTGGTGAATGTGACTCTCATGTCTATCATCAATATACGCTTAGAATTATTAACGCTGATAGGGATGCATTGGTGACGTATTTGAATGAAAAGGGCATTCCTTGCGGAGTTTACTATCCGATTCCTTTACACTTACAAAAAGCCTATAAGAGTGATCGATACAGGGAAGCAGATTTTGTAGTAACAAATCAGGTTGTAAATGAGGTAATTTCTTTACCTATGCATACAGAGCTTACCGATGATCAAATCGATTTAATCACAAATGAAATAAAGACTTTTTTAGCTTAGTACTCTGCTGAAGAAATATTAGTATCTGGGTTAATTTTTCTAATCAAGCCCTGAAGTACTTTTCCTGGTCCGACTTCTATAAAATGATTAATTCCCTGTCCTATCATTTTTTCTATAATTTGGGTCCATCTAACTGGAGCAGTAAGTTGAGCAACTAGATTTTTTTTAATTACCAAAGGATCAGTAACAGCATCAGCCACAACATTTTGAAATACTGGACAGATGGGCGAAGCAAAATCAGTATTTTCAATCGCATTGGCTAACTCAACCCGAGCTGGTTCCATCAGAGGAGAGTGAAAAGCTCCGCCAACTGGCAGAACCAACGCCCTCCTGGCACCAGATGCTTTCATAACTTCAGTTGCTGATGCTATCGCATCAATACTACCTGAAATAACAAGTTGTCCAGGGCAATTGAAGTTTGCTGCAACAACTGATCCTTCTATCTGGTCACATATTTTTACTACTTTTTCATCCTCAAGACCCAAGATAGCTGCCATAGTTCCATCTTCAAGGTCACAGGCTTTTTGCATTGCTTCAGCTCTTTGAGATACCAGTTTTAATCCCGAATCAAATGATATTGTTCCTGCAGCTGTTATTGCAGAATATTCACCAAGTGAATGTCCTGCTAAAGCATCAGGTTGAAATTTATCTCCTAAAACTTTGGACATAATAACCGAGTGGATGTAAATAGCGGGCTGGGTTACTCTGGTTTGCTGTAAGTCTTCTCTAGAACCTTCAAATAAGATTTTGGTGATATCAAAACCTAAAATTTCATTCGCAGACTTAAAAAGTGTTTTTGCTATTTGATGGCGATCATAAAGATCTTTACCCATTCCTGAGAATTGAGATCCCTGACCAGGAAAAACATATGCTTTCATATTTATTTACTTGTTTTTAAATAGGTTTGATAGGCGTATTTTAAACTGGAATGCTTATGCTGTTCTTCCTTGTCCAAATACCATAATTTAGAATCAATTTTCGGGAAAAAAACATCTCCTTCAAATAACTTAAATATTTTAGTAAGTTCAATTTTATCTGCCAATTCAATTGCTTGATGGTAAATTTGCCCTCCACCGATTATGAATGGCTGAAGGTCATCACCCGATGCGTTTATTGCCTCAACTAAACTATGGCAAACTGTTACACCCTCAGCAGAAAATTCTTTATTTTTAGTTACAACTATATTATGCCGATCTGGAAGTGCTTTAGGAAGCGATTCAAAAGTCTTCCTACCCATAATAATTGAATGTCCAGAGGTAAATTTCTTGAACCTTTTTAAATCCTCTGGAAGGTGCCAAATCAACTTGTTATCTTTCCCTAAAACTCGGTTTTCAGAAATGGCCGCTATTATTGTTATAGCTCGCTCTTTTGAGAATTTAATTATTTTTTGGCTAGTCATTTCTTTTTGAAGATTAAGGATTAATTGGCTAAACCAATTTGTTTGATATCAATAAAAATTTTATAAGTACTTTTTGTTGTTTTTAGACTTAAAAAAAAAATATCGTTCTAAATAGATTTAAATAGAGTAATTTTGGAACAAATGTACACTTTCTAAACAATTCATGAAGTTTAAAAATGATTTCCCGCTACTGAAATCCTGTACGTATTTCAATACTGCTTATGTTGGTTTAATGTCTGAGTCATTATACGATTTCAGAGTCAACTTCGAAAAAGGCTATCTTCATAATGGTGATGAATATAAATTAAAAGCTTACAATAACTTGCCTCAAACTCAAGCTTTGATTGCTTCATTCATTGGTTCAAAAAAAGAGCAGACCTATTTTGTGTCCAATTTTTCTACTGGCGTTCGCTATGTTATGAATTTACTTACAGAAAATTCAAACGTACTTTATATTAAAGAGGATTATCATTCTTTAGTTTCCTCAATAGAGGAGAAGAATTTCACGTTGTTCCCAATTGAAATGTCGGACAATATTGAAACAGCAATTGCATCTTCATTAGAAAAAAATCCTATAGACACTCTAGTTATCAGTATGGTTCAGTATACGAATGGATTGCTAGTTGATTTTGATTTTTTAAGTGATTTAAAACAAAAATATCCCAGACTTTCCATTATTGGAGATGCAACTCAATATATTGGGACGGATGTCTTCAATTTCAATGATTCTCCCTTTGACGCCATTGTTTGCAGTGGTTACAAGTGGTTATTGGCTGGTTTTGGAAACGGATTCATAGCATTATCAGATGTCTTTTTAGCTAAAAATAATTCCAGTTCTAAACAATTTTCTGAAAAGGTATATGCAGGTCATTTTAATATTCTTGGAGCTGCATCGCTGGTTTTTGCATTGGAGCGTTTGATAGAAAATGACTTCATAAAATTAGTCGAAACCAATCAGCGTCTCAGCAATGAATTGCGTAATGCACTCATATTAAATGGTTACAAACCCGCCTGTCACGAACGCAAAAAGCATGGATCAATTATTAGCATTAATTATGATGAAAGTTTTTTGAAATTACTAGAGGAAAAAAACATAAAGGTTGCGCATCGAGGCGATTATATTCGATTTTCTATTCACTTCTACAATACTTTAGATGATATTAAATACTTAATTGAGGTCATAAAAAAAATCGCTATAGCCTGACTTAAATAGCCACTTTTCCCTTAATTAGCGGGTGAGGATCATACCCAGTCAAATTAAAATCATCAAATTTAAAACAAAAAATATCTTTAATTTCCTGATTGAGAATCATCTTTGGAAGTGTTTTTGGATTCCTAGAAAGTTGCTCTCGAATTTGTTCGTGATGATTGGAGTATATATGTGCATCTCCAAGAGAATGAATAAATTCTCCCGGCGAGAGATCACAAACTTGTGCTACCATCATATTCAGTAGGGAATAAGAAGCAATATTAAACGGAACACCTAAGAAAACATCTGCACTTCTCTGGTAGAGTTGACAAGAAAGTTTTCCGTCTGCTACATAAAATTGAAAGAAAGCATGACAGGGTGGGAGAGCTGCCTTATTATTTGCAACATTTTCAGAAAATGAAATAGAATTGTCAGGCAAAACACTAGGGTTCCATGCTGATACAAGCATTCTCCTACTATCAGGATTATTTTTTAAAGTGTCGATTACGGATTTAATCTGATCTATTCCTTCACTGTTCCAGTTTCTCCATTGGTGTCCATAAACTGGTCCAAGATTTCCATTTTCATCTGCCCATTCATTCCAAATTCTAACACCATTTTCAGTTAGATAATTGATATTACTATCTCCTTTTAGAAACCATAGTAGTTCATGAATAAAAGATTTTACGTGAATTTTTTTTGTTGTCACTAGCGGGAAACCATCTTGAAGATCAAAACGCATTTGATATCCAAAAATACTTTTTGTGCCTGTTCCGGTTCGATCAGTTTTTTTTACTCCATTTTCCTGAATATGTCTAATCAGGTCTATATACTGCTGCATAAATTAATATTTGATCAAAAATACTGATCGGTACTTAAGGTGAGCTTTCCAAATAAAATAGTTTTCAAAAAAAAATTAACAGTTAAGTTTTGTTTTCCCTTTTCGAAATTTCATCTCTAATTTTAACAGCCTTCTCGTAATCTTCAAGATTAACAAGTTTATTGAGTAATGATTTTAGTTTGGACAGAGAAAGTTTTTTCAAATCTTCGGGAATCCTTTTTTGCTCGTTTTGCTCTTCAACAAAATTCTGAATCCAACTCTCTTCTGTTTTATCTTTTTTTGATTTACGAATGCTTTTCTCATCAAATCCTGCTTGATTAAGTATAGAGTCATATATGAAAATAGGGGCACTGAACCTTAAAGCTAAAGCAATTGCATCTGATGTCCTAGAATCTATTATCTCCTCTATGTTATCCCTTTCGCAAATTAAACTTGAATAGAAAACTCCATCAACAAGCTTATGGATAATTACTTGTTCAATATTAATATTATAGCGATCAGCAAAATTTTTGAAAAGATCATGGGTTAGAGGTCTTTTAGGCTTTAATTGTTTATCTAATGCAATTGCAACAGATTGGGCCTCAAAACCTCCAATAATAATTGGAAGTCTTCGACCTCCATCAATTTCACTTAATATAAGTGCATAGGCTCCTGTTTGGGTCTCGCTATAGGAAATTCCCTTGATGTTTAATTGTACTAACTTCATAACTTAAAGCAATACCAAATTAGTAAAATATTTCACTAAATCATCGATAAATAAACGATTTTAAAAGAAGCCTCAATATTAAATATTTATGTATTAATTCCAATTATCACAGAGCAATTATTTAAATTTGTTTTGCAAAAATTTATGTTGATGAAAACAATCCAATTTAGGGAGGCTATATGTGAAGCCATGACTGAGGAGATGAGAAGAGATGATACCATTTTTTTAATGGGAGAGGAGGTCGCAGAGTATAATGGCGCTTACAAAGCATCAAAGGGAATGCTTGATGAGTTTGGTGAAAGACGTGTAATCGATACCCCAATATCCGAATTGGGATTTGCTGGAATAGGGGTTGGTTCAACAATGACCGGAAATCGTCCAATAATAGAATTTATGACATTTAACTTTGCTCTGGTAGGAATAGATCAAATTATTAATAATGCTGCAAAAATTAGACAAATGTCAGGGGGTCAATTCCCTTGCCCTATTGTATTTAGAGGACCTACTGCTTCTGCAGGTCAGTTAGCTGCTACTCATTCTCAAGCTTTTGAAAGTTGGTACGCAAATTGTCCAGGATTAAAAGTAATTGTCCCCTCTAATCCATACGACGCTAAAGGACTATTAAAATCTGCAATAAGAGATAACGATCCTGTTATTTTTATGGAATCTGAGCAAATGTATGGAGATAAAGGAGAAGTTCCTGATGGTGAATTTACACTTCCAATTGGTGTAGCTGAAATCAAAAGAGAAGGTAGAGATGTAACTATTGTCTCATTTGGTAAAATTATTAAAGAAGCTTATAAGGCATCAGATATACTCGCAGAGGAAGGTATTGATTGTGAGATAATTGATTTGAGAACTATTCGTCCAATGGATTACAATGCAATTTTTGAATCGGTAAAAAAAACAAATCGCCTTGTGATTTTGGAGGAATCTTGGCCTTTCGGAAATATATCTACTGAAATAACTTTTCAGGTACAGAGTCAAATATTTGATTATTTAGATGCACCTGTTGAAAAAATAAATACTGCTGACACTCCCGCACCTTACTCACCAGTCTTACTTGCAGAGTGGCTACCTAATGCAAATGATGTGATTAAATCAGTTAAAAAGGTGATGTATGTATCTTAGCTATATTTAAATCTTTCTTCACTTCAATTGTAATGTTATGTTCTTTGTTTTCGACTTTAGCATTTATTGCATCTAAATTCAACGCTATACTTGGGGCTATAACCAAGGCTACAACTGACATTAACTTAAGAAGAATATTCAAAGAAGGTCCTGAAGTATCTTTGAATGGATCTCCAACAGTATCTCCAACCACAGCAGCCTTGTGAGCGTCTGTACCTTTTCTACCGTCAGATTCAATCATTTTTTTTGCATTGTCCCATGCTCCTCCAGCATTAGATTGGAAAATAGCCATTAAAATACCACAGGTGGTGACACCAGCTAAAAGACCACCAAGCATTTCAGCCCCTCCCAAAAAAACCAACAGCTACAGGAACAAGTATTGCTAATAATCCAGGCATTACCATCTCTTTAATGGAAGCTTTGGTAGAAATTTCAACACACTTTTCATAGTCAGCTTTTCCATCTGCAGCATCAAAAATGGCACGATCTTTAGCATTAGCTTTTGAGATATCAGCATCATATTTACGCATTACTTGTAGTGCTGCTTTTAATTCGGGGATGTCCTTGAACTGTCTTCTAACTTCTTCTATCATGGACATGGCAGCCCGACCAACTGCATTCATAGAAAGCGCCGAGAAAACAAAAGGCAACATTCCTCCAACCAGAAGTCCAGCCATAACTTTAGGCTTAGAGACATCTATTTCAGTTACGTTAGCAACTTGCATGAAGGCAGAAAATAAGGCAAGAGCTGTAAGTGCAGCAGATGCAATAGCAAACCCCTTTCCAATGGCAGCGGTGGTATTTCCAACTGCATCCAATGTATCAGTTCGTTCTCTGACCTCGGCGGGTAACTCAGCCATTTCAGCAATACCTCCGGCATTATCAGAAATTGGTCCATAGGCATCAACAGCCAGTTGAATGCCTGTATTCGCTAACATTCCTACTGCAGCAATTGCAATGCCATATAGACCTGCATAGTGGTGAGAAATTAAAATAGCAGCTGCAATTAATAAAATTGGAATCATTGTAGACATCATTCCTACTCCAAGCCCTGCAATGATATTAGTTGCAGACCCTGTTTCAGATTGTCTAACAATTGAAGTAACAGGTTTTGTTCCTGTTCCTGTATAATATTCGGTTATTTTTCCAACACCCAGTCCTGCAACAAGTCCAGATATTGTGGCTAAAAATATTCCTATTGCTCCGTGTGGTAGGCCAGAGGTTGATTCTGGTATCATTGCATTAATAACAAAATAAGAAACAATTACCATAAGACCTGCTGAGCCAAATTCACCAATATTTAATGCAGTTTGTGGATTTCCACCTTCTTTTACTTTTACAAAAAATGTACCTATTATAGACATAACTATTCCAAGAGCTGCAATAACAAGTGGAAGGAAAACAGCTCCCATTCCTCCAGCTATATCTGGTGTGATAATAAAAGCACCCAACACCATTGTTCCTATAATAGAGCCGACATAAGATTCAAATAAATCAGCTCCCATTCCTGCAACGTCTCCAACATTATCGCCAACATTATCTGCTATTGTAGCTGGATTTAGTGGATGATCTTCAGGGATTCCAGCTTCTACTTTACCTACTAGGTCAGCACCAACATCAGCCGCTTTGGTATAAATTCCTCCCCCAACTCTTGCAAATAGCGCGATGGAAGAAGCACCCATAGAAAAACCGGTTAATACATTTAGAACTAGGGTTAGGTTACCCTGACCTGGCCAGATTTGCTGATAAATAGCAAATAGTCCGCTTAATCCAAGAACACCAAGCCCTACAACTCCAAGCCCCATTACTGAACCTCCAGCAAAAGCTACTTCTAAAGCTTTACCTAGAGATTTTCTAGCAGCATTGGTAGTTCTTACATTTGCTTTGGTTGCGACTCGCATACCTATAAAACCTGCCAAGGCAGAACAAATAGCACCAACAATAAATGATAATGCTACCATACCATGAGATCCTTCTTCATTACTTCCTTTTATATACAACAAGATGGCTAAACAAACCACAAAAATGGAAAGGATTCTATATTCAGCCTTTAAAAAAGACATGGCACCACTTGAAATGTTTTTAGCAATAGTGGCCATTTTTTCATTCCCTACTTCTTGCTTAGTTACCCAGTTGTTTTTTACTAAAACAAAGAGTAGACCTAAAATTCCAAATGCGGGTAAAATTTTAATTATAATTTCCATGAAGTAATATTTTTTAAGCGGGACCAAAAGTAGTAAAACCTTTCAGAATAAAAAAGAATTGTAGCGGCTATAAAATTTTAATTTTGTAATTAAAAAGTTAGATAAAAAACTTAGAATAAACCATTCATTTCTGCATCAACTTTCTCGATAATGACTCCCAAATCTTCTTTGTTATTTACAAAATCTAGATTATCAACATCAATAATAAGTAATTTACCCTTATCATAAGTTGAAACCCAAGCCTCGTAACGTTCGTTAAGGCGACTTAAATATTCGATACTTATTGAATTTTCGTACTCTCTGCCTCTTTTATGAATTTTACTTACCAAGTTGGGAATACTACTTCTCAAATAAATTAGAAGTTCAGGAGCTTTAATCATAGATTCCATTAATTCAAATAGTGATTTATAATTATTAAAGTCCCTCTGATTCATTAAACCCATAGCGTGAAGGTTTGGAGCAAAAATATAGGCGTCTTCATAAACCGTTCTATCTTGAACAACAACTTTTTTAGACTCATTAAAACTCATCAGCTGTCTAAAACGACTATTCAAAAAATAAACCTGAAGGTTAAATGACCAACGTTCCATGTGCACATAAAAGTCATCCAGATAAGGGTTATCGATAACGTCCTCGTAATGGGGTTCCCATTTATAGTGTTTCGAAAGTAGCTCAGCTAAGCTTGTTTTACCTGCACCAATATTCCCAGCAATTGCAAAGTGCATTTTAAAAAATTTTCTTTCTTGACAAGATAGATACTTTTTCTTTTTGATGCATTTAATTTCCTTTCAAATTTTAATTAAAAATCAGTAAATATCAACACCAGAGCAGTAGGTTAGCATTTTAATGTATTTTTTTTAAAAATTTAAAAATAAATAATATCTTTGCATCAAACCGAGGAAGGATTTGACTGATTGCAACCTCTTAAAAAAATGCTAAAGCAGTATTGCTTTAAGACTTTATTTTGTCAAATCCTTTCCTAAAGCAATTTAATGTCATATTTATTTACTTCTGAATCCGTTAGTGAAGGACATCCTGATAAAGTTTCCGACCAAATCAGTGATGCATTACTTGATAATTTTATCGCTTTCGATCCTGAGAGCAAAGTTGCTTGTGAAACACTTGTAACTACTGGTCAAGTGGTGCTTGCTGGAGAGGTCAAAAGTAGTACTTATCTTGATGTTCAACAGATAGCTAGAGATACAATTAATAAAATTGGTTACACTAAAGACGAGTATCAATTTAGTGGTAATTCTTGTGGGGTAATTTCTTTAATACACGAACAATCCAAAGATATTAATAGAGGTGTGGATCGATATAATAAAGAAGAACAAGGGGCAGGTGACCAGGGTATAATGTTTGGCTACGCTACAGATGAAACGGATAATCATATTCCTCTCACACTAGACCTATCTCATAAGATTTTGATTGAGCTTGCAGATTTACGTAGGGTTGGTAAGGAAATAACCTATTTACGTCCCGATGCCAAGTCCCAAGTTACCATTGAATATGATGACAATCACCAGCCTATTAGAGTTGATACAATTGTAGTTTCTACTCAACACGACCATTTTGATAATAGTGATGAGAAGGTCTTGAAAAAAATTAAAAGTGATATTATTAATATAGCTGTTAAAAACGTTATAAAAAAAGAGCCATCACACATACAAAAGCTTTTTAATGATGATATTACTTACCATATAAACCCTACAGGGAAATTTGTTATTGGAGGTCCTCATGGAGATACCGGTCTAACAGGCAGGAAAATTATCGTAGATACTTATGGAGGAAAAGGAGCCCACGGTGGAGGTGCTTTTAGTGGAAAAGACCCAAGTAAAGTTGATCGATCTGCAGCTTATGCGGCTCGTCATATTGCTAAAAATATTGTAGCTGCCGGTGTTGCAAATGAAATATTAGTCCAACTTAGTTATGCAATAGGGGTGGTAGCACCAACATCAATAAACGTAAACACTTTTAATACTGCGAAAGTGCCATTAAGTGATGTAGCAATTGCGAAAAAGGTAAGCCAGATTTTTGATCTACGCCCTTACGCAATTGAACAAAGACTTAAACTTAGAAACCCAATCTATCTTGAAACAGCTGCTTACGGTCATATGGGGAGATCACCTCAAAAAATCACCAAGGTTTTTGAATCTCCCTACAGTGGGAGAGTAGAAAAAAAGGTAGAGCTTTTTACTTGGGAAAAATTAGATTATTTAAATAAAATTAAAAACACTTTTGAATTATGAGTTTAAAACTAGCAACTAATGCACTTCATGCTGGGCATGATGTGAAAAAAACACAAGGAACAAGAGCTGTTCCTATTTATCAATCAACCTCCTATGTATTTGAGGATTCTGAACAAGCTGCAAATTTATTTGCACTTACAGAGGCAGGGTATATTTATACTAGATTAAATAACCCCACTAATGATGTTCTTGAACAACGTTTGGCTGCCTTAGAAGGAGGCGTCGCTGCAGTGGCAACTGCCTCTGGAACAGCAGCTATTGCCACTACTTTAATGACTTTATTAAAGTCTGGAGATCATATTGTAGCATCTAACAGCCTCTATGGAGGAACTTATAACATGTTAAATAATACCCTACCCCGTTTTGGAATTACTACAACTTTTGTTGACCCTGACGATACAGAGAATTTTGCAAAAGCAGTTGAGCCAAATACAAGAGCATTTTTTGCTGAATCTTTGGGTAATCCAAAATTGGATGTGATTGATTTAAAAGGAATCAGTGATCATGCAAAAGCGGCTAAAGTACCTTTTATTGTCGATAACACTATTGCAACTCCCGCCTTACTCAATCCAATTAAATATGGAGCCAATATTGTTATCCATTCATTAACCAAGTACATTACTGGTAATGGAACTACTCTAGGTGGAATTATTATTGATGCTGGCACTTTTGATTACTCAAATGGAAACTTCCCGGAATTTACTGAGCCTTCGCCATCTTATCACGGCCTTAAGTATCATGAAGCTTTAGGTCCAATTGCATTTATCGCCAGGGTTAGAGTAGAGGGATTAAGAGACCTAGGTAGTGCCCCTAGTCCGCTAAATAGCTTTCAAGTAATTCAAGGCCTAGAAACTCTTGAGGTACGTATGCAAAAACATTCTCAGAATGCTTTAGAACTAGCCGAGTGGTTAGCATCAAGAGAAGAAGTAAGTTGGGTTAATTATCCAGGTTTAAATTCGTCTAAATACCATCAATTAGCTGAAAAATACTTACCAAACGGAAAAAGTGGTATAGTTACTTTTGGACTTAAAAAAGGCTTTGAAGCTGCTAAAAAAGTCGCTGAGTCCACAAAGATTTTTGCTCTATTAGCAAATATTGGTGATACCAAGTCTTTGATTATTCATCCATCTAGTACTACTCATTCTCAGTTAAATGAAGAAGAGCAAAGTAGTACAGGAGTTTCGTCTGATTTGGTTAGAATTTCAGTTGGAATTGAGAATATTGATGACCTAAAAGAAGATTTGGACCAAGCACTTAAATCAGTCTAACATGGAATAAATGTCGAAGGTTAAAACCATATCGATTCCCAATTTTACCACTGCTATCGGTAGCTATTACGATAAAGTTGAATTGCACTACCAGCATTTTGGTAGAAATTGTATTGACGCCCCAGTAGTTCTCATAAACCACTCCCTAACTGGTGACGCAAACGTCGCTGGTTCATCGGGGTGGTGGAATGAGATTGTAGGTCCTGATCTAACCATCGATACAAAAACTTATGCGATTTTGGCTTTTAATATACCCGGAAATGGTGTAAATAATTATCTAATTGAAAACTATCAAGATTTTCATGCCGGTGATATTGCAGAGATATTTTACAAAGGACTTCAGGTTTTAGGAGTTGAAAAATTATTTGCTTTAATTGGAGGTTCAATAGGGGGTGGAATTGCATGGGAGATGGCAGTACTGTATCCTTCATTAACCAAAAATTTGATACCTGTTGCTGCAGATTGGAAAGCTTCAGATTGGATCATTGCAAATACTTTTCTCCAAAAACGTTTATTGGAAAACTCAAATGATCCCATAAGAGATGCTCGTATTCATGCGATGTTAACTTATCGAACTCCAGCCTCCTTCTCAGAGCGTTTCGGTAGAACTAAAAACCTTGAAAAGAATATTTACAATGTAGAGAGCTGGTTAATTCATCATGGTGATAAACTTTTCAAACGTTTTTTGTTACAAGCATATAAGACTATGAATCATTTATTAGCCTCTGTAGATATTACAAGAAACGGAAAATCCATTCAAAAGGTGATTAAAAGTATTGAATCTGATATTCATTTAATTGCAATTGATAGCGATATTTTTTTTACTCCCGAAGAAGATCAGAAGACTTTTAAAATTG
>MDTB01073519.1_pt1 | contig 19641 bp, 17 predicted proteins | sample 811161 | NCBI WGS metagenome assembly MDTB01 (sample SAMN05326650, study PRJNA326480) | marine metagenome | isolation source: seawater | place: Mediterranean Sea | collected 2009 | reverse complement strand
TCGGGGCGTAGCGCAGCCTGGTAGCGCATCTGGTTTGGGACCAGAGGGTCGCAGGTTCAAATCCTGCCGCCCCGACCACTTTAAGTTTTATGGAAATTAAAAAAGTTGTAATTATTGGGTCTGGAACAATGGGAAGTGGTATAGCTGCCCACCTAAGTAACGCGAATATACCTGTTACTTTGTTAGACTTAAAAACAGAAATATCTGAAAAAGCTAAAGAAAGAATAGTAAAATCAAGACCACCTTTATTATTTGAAAAAAAAAATATAAACAATATTAAAGCTGGAAACATTAACGATGATTTAAATGTAATTAAAGAAGCTGACTGGATTGTCGAAGCAGTTGTAGAAAAAATTAATATTAAGCATCAGATTTATGAAAAAATTTTTGAAATAAGAAAATCTAATTCAATAATTTCATCAAACACATCTACTATTCCCTTAAAAATTTTATCAGAAAATTTATCGGAAAAAGATAAAAAAGATTTTTGTATTACTCATTTTTTCAATCCAGTGAGATATATGGGGCTTTTAGAAATAGTAAAAACAAATACAAACGATAACAAAAAGATTCAATTTTTAAAAGATTTTTGCGAAAACAAACTAGGCAAAGGAGTTATTATATGTGGTGACACGCCCGGGTTCCTTGGAAATAGGATAGGGGTTTACGCCATGCAAATAGCTTTAACTGAAGCAATAAAAAAAAACTTATCAATTGAAGAAGCAGATGCAGTATTTGGAAGACCTATGGGAATACCAAAAACTGGAGTTTTTGCATTGTATGATTTAATCGGTATTGATTTAATGGCAGACGTCTTAAAGAGTTTCATAAAAGAACTTCCTTCAAAAGATCTTTTTCACAAAGTAGGAAAAGATATACCAATTATTGACAATTTAATTAAAACTGGCTTTACCGGTAGAAAAGGTAAGGGTGGTTTTTATAGAATAAACAAAACTAATAATGAAAAAATTCTTGAAGCTTTAGATTTAAAAACTAACGAATATTCGAAAGCAAAAAAAATTGATTTAGGAATAAATAAAGTTGATTTAAAAAAATTAATTAACCGTAAGGACAAGTATGGTGATTATGCTAGATCAGTAGTAGTAAAAATTATTGACTACGCCTCTTCCTTAGTACCTGAAATTACAGAAAATTATAACGATATAGATGAAGCATTGAGACTGGGTTTCAATTGGTCTAAGGGACCATTCGAAATGCTTGAAGAAATTGGTGTTAAAGATTTTTTAAAACTTAGTGAAAACTTTAATAATAATAAGTTTTTACAAAAACTACATGAATCAAAAGTAGAAAAATTTTATGACAAAAGACAGATTTATACAAATATTCAATCGTTAGGAAAAGTTAAAAAATTAGCTTTAGAAATACGTAAAAGCGATTCAGCAGATATTTATAAATTTAGAGATTTTAACATTGTTGAATTTACCACTAAAGCAAATGCTTTAGATTACAAATCTATGGATGATTTAAAGAGAGGGACTGAGAAACCTTTGATAATCATTAATGAAAGCATGCAATTTTCTGCAGGGGTTAATTTAAATTATGTTATGGAATTTGTAAAAAATAAAGATTTCAAATCTATTGAGAAATTTATAAAATATTTTCAAGAAACATGTAAGACTTTAAAGTACTCTGAACATCCAGTAGTTTCAGCTCCGTCAGGTTTAGCTTTAGGTGGAGGAGAAGAAGTTTTGTTACAAAGCAATTTTATAGTCTCCCATACAAATATCGTAATGGGGCTTGTAGAAACTATAGTTGGCCTAATACCTGCAGGGGGAGGTTGCAAAGAAATGCTTTGGCGTTGGTCTCAAACTAAAGAAGGAAAAAAAGATCCTGATTATGCCCCGTTAAAAGTTTTTGAAATAATTGGGTTCGCTAAAACAGCTTCTTCATTTCAGGAAGCTTTACCTTTGCTTTTTTTAAGCCAAAAAGACAAAGTAATAATAAATAGAAACAATTTGCTACCTGAGGCAAAATTGCTTATAGAAAAAAACAAAGATTTCAATCCCCCGGTACAATGTAAATTCAAGTTAAATGGAGAAAAAGTACGTATTAAAATGCACGAAATACTTGAAAATTTATATAAAGACAAAGTGATTAAAGAGCATGGTATGGAAGTTGGGAAAGAATTGGCTTATGTTTTAAGCGGTGGAAATACAAATTTTAATAATGAATTAACAGAAGAAGATTTGTATAATTTGGAATTAGATGGTTTTATGAAATTAATTAGAAAAAAGAAAACGCAAGAAAGGATATTGCACACCTTAAACACGGGTAAGCCTTTAATAAATTAAATGACCACATATAATGCACCAGTTGAAGAAATGATGTTTTTATTTAACTATTTAAAGGACAATAAAAACTATAATGAAATCGAAAAATTTAAGGAAATTAACTCAGATCTTGTTAAAGATATTTTAAATCAAGCAGCAAAATTAAATCAAGAAATTGTCCACCCTCTAGCCAAAATAGGAGATGAGAATCCATGTGTTTATGAAAATGGTGTAGTAAGATCGCCACCAGGGTATAAAGAAGCTTACACCAAGTTTATTAGTGATGGATGGACATCTTTATCTTGTGACCCGAAATATGGGGGCCAAGGAATGCCAAAAACAGTCAGTACTTTTTTTGAAGAAATGTTATCATCTGCAAGTTTATCATTTAAACTTTATAGCGAATTAAGTATTGGAGCATATAATTGCATACTTCATCATGCAAATGAAGAAATTAAAAATAAATTTCTGCCAAAAATTGTTGAAGGAAAATGGAGTGGTACCATGTGTTTGACAGAGTCTCAATGTGGAACAGATTTAGGGCTAATTAAAACCAAGGCCATTAAGCAGAAAGATGGCTCATTTTCACTAACTGGGCAAAAAATTTTTATAACATCAGGAGATCATGATTTAACTGAAAATATAATTCATCTTGTTTTAGCAAAGATTCCTGGAGCTCCGTCTGGAACAAAAGGTATTAGTTTATTTTTAGTTCCAAAATTTAATGTTAGTGAGGATGGCGTATTAGGTTCAAGAAATGGAGTAAATACTTTATCTATAGAATCCAAAATGGGGATTAAGGGCTCACCAACATGTGTGCTAAATTTTGACAATGCAAATGGATTTCTTATAGGTGAAGAAAATAAAGGCCTGAGCTCAATGTTTACAATGATGAATCTTGAAAGAATTATAGTTGGAGTGCAAGGACTTGGTATTGCTGAGACAGCTTACCAAAATTCATTGGCTTACGCTAAAGAAAGGAAGCAAGGTAAGTCAAACAATAATAAAAATAATCAAACAGATTTAATCATTAAACACGCGGACATTAGAAGAAGCCTTTTAAACATGAAATCTATCATTGAAGGACAAAGATCTTTAGCATTCTGGTTATCTCAACAAATAGACGTAAGTCTTAATCATCAGGAGCAAAGAATTAGAGAAAATGCTGATCAATTAGTTTCTTTAATGACACCTGTGGTTAAATCATTTTTTACTGATATGGGTACTGAAATAACCAATGAAGCAATACAAGTATTTGGAGGATATGGTTATACAAAAGATCAAGGTATAGAACAATTATTTAGAGATAATAGAATAACACCAATCTATGAAGGCACTAACTCAGTTCAGGCTATAGATTTAGTTTTTAGAAAAGTTTTAAATAACAAAATTTTAACAAACTTTATTTCGATTGTAAGAAATGAGATTAAACTTTCATTAAACCAAAAAGAGTTACAAAAATTTTCAAAAATATTAGAACACAACCTTCAAATTTTAGAAAAATTTACTACCTGGATTGAAACTTCAAGCAAAAACAAAAAAGATGATGTTAGCGCTGCTTGCAATGACTATTTAAAAGTACTTGGATATATTTCTTTGGCTTTTTCTTGGTTTAAAATTGCTAAGGTGAGTCAAATAAATTTGAGTCAAAATAAAGAAATTTATGAAGAAAAAATCAACACTGCCACACATTATTATGACAAAATTTTACCTAGAGTTGAAACACATTTTAACTCAGCTAAAGCTGGAAGCTCTAACATTATGATTGCAAAATTTAACTAATAATGAGTTCTTACGATAAAAATTTAGACAAAAACGAGGCTAATTTTGTTCCCTTATCACCACTGACTTTCTTAGAAAGAACTAAAGACATTTATCCGAATTATGAATCGTTAATTTATGAGAACAGAAAATATACTTGGAAAGAAACTTATGATAGATGTGTAAAATTTGCTAGTGCATTAGACAAAATTGGAATAAAAACTGGTGACACAGTTTCAGTGATGGCTTTTAACACCCCTGAAATCTTCGAAGCCCATTATTCAATTCCAATGGTTGGTGGAGTAATTAATGCTATAAATACTAGGCTAGACCCAAAAACCGTCAGTTATATTTTAAATCACAGCGATGCAAAAGTATTAATAATAGATAGACAATTTCATGAAGTAATTACAAAAGCATTAAAAGATGTAAAAAATAAGATTACTATTATTGATATTGAAGATAAGAACATTGATACATCTAAATTTAAAAAAATCGGTGAGCTTGAGTATGAAAGTTTTTTAAATACTGGAGATTTGAATTATAAATGGAAAAAACCCAAGGATGAATGGCAAGCAATTTCTTTGGGTTATACTTCTGGAACAACAGGAAATCCTAAAGGTGTAGTTTATCATCACAGAGGGTCGTATTTAATGTCAACTGGAAGTGTTACTGCCTGGAACATGCCAAATAAGTTAAATTTTTTATACACTGTTCCAATGTTTCATTGTAATGGTTGGTGCTATCCATGGACATTAGCAATGTTGCACGCTCGTATAATTTGTTTAAGAAATATAGACGTCAAAAAAATTTTTGAATTAATCGATGTCCATGAAGTTACACATTTTGGAGGTGCACCTATAGTTTTAAATATGTTAGCAAATGCTCCTAAAGATCAACAAAAAAAATTAAAAAGAAAAGTATTTGTTTTAACTGCTGGAGCACCTCCGCCAAGTGTTATCTTTGAAAAGATGGATTCCCTAGGCTTTGAAGTAATGCATGTTTATGGTTTAACTGAAACGTACGGTCATATTCTTCAGTGTGCATGGAACAATGAATGGAATATTTTAGAAAAGAATAAAAAAAATGAAATAAAAGCTAGGCAAGGAGTTAGATATCCAAATACTGAAGAGGTAGTTGTAATGGATCCTAAAACAATGCAACCTGTTCCAAATGATGGGAAAACAATTGGTGAAATTATGATTAGAGGAAATGTTGTTATGAAAGGTTATTATAAAGACAAAGAAGCTACTCAAAAGGCCATGTCTAATGGCTGGTTTCATTCAGGAGATTTAGCAGTTACACATCCCGACGGATATATTAAAATTCAAGATAGATCAAAAGATATTATAATTTCAGGAGGAGAAAATATTTCATCTATTGAAATAGAGAACACAATTGCAAAACATTCTTCTGTTTCATTAGCTGCAGTAGTATCTAAACCTGACGAAAAATGGGGTGAAACTCCTTGTGCATTCGTTGAATTAATTGAAGGTAAGTCTGCAACGGAAAAAGAGATTATAGATTTTTGCAGAGAAACATTGGCAGGATTTAAATTACCTAAAAAAGTTGTCTTCTGTGATTTACCAAAAACCTCAACAGGAAAAATTCAAAAATTTGAATTAAGAAAAAAAGCTAAAGAGTTAAAATAATTTACTCATGTCAAAAATATCAATTGATTTAGTTTGGAAACTTGAAAATGGAGAGATGTCTCCAGGTAAATATTCTAACGAACATAAAATAATTTTTTCACCTAGTGCAAGTATTGTTGCTGACTCTGCGCCTGATTGGAGAGGAAATAAATTAAACACTAACCCTGAACAAACTTTAGCAGCTTCACTAAGTAGTTGTCACATGATGACTTTTTTAGCTTTAGCAGCAAAAATGAATTGGCCAGTATCTAGCTATAAGGATAGAGCCACAGCTATTCTTGGAAAAAATTCAGAAGGTAAAATGTCAGTTACTAAAATAGAATTGAATCCTAAAGTTGGATTTTCAGATGGATTTTCAGTCAATATCGAAGAAATGAAGAAGGTGCAAGAAAGAGCACATAGATACTGTTTTATTGCTAATTCTCTTTCAAATGATGTAAAAGTAAAAGTAAATTAATTTTATGGAATCTGAATCTATTAATAATATTGTAAAAACTTCGATAAATAATAACGGAATTTTTAGGATACTTTTAAATAATCCAAAAAATCATAATGTCCTATCTGAAGAGATGATGAATAATTTACAAAAAATTTTAGATGACCTCGCTTCCAATGATAAGGCAAGAGTTGTCATTATTTCAGCTTCTGGAACCACTTTTTCTGCTGGACATGATTTAAAAGAAATGAAACAAGGAGCTCAAAATTCTGACAAAGGAAAGAATTATTATAAAGAAATGATGTCAAAATGTTCTAAATTAATGCAGTCTATCGTAAACAATCCAAAGCCTGTAATAGCAGAAGTTTCTGGTGTAGCTACGGCAGCAGGGTGTCAATTGGTTGCTAGTTGTGATTTAGCATACGTAGGTGAGTCAGCTAAATTTGCAACACCAGGTGTCAATATTGGATTATTTTGTTCTACACCCATGGTTGCTTTGTCTAGAATTGTATCAAACAAACATTCAATGGAAATGCTTTTAACTGGCGACTTAATTTCTGCTAAAAAAGCAGTAGAAATTGGGTTAGTTAATGAAGTTGTTAAAGACGACTCACTTAATAATTTTGTATTGGACAAAGCTTTAAAAATATCGAAAAAATCATCATTGACTTTAAAAATTGGAAAGGAAGCTTTTTACAAACAAATTGATATGACGTTATCAAAAGCATACGATTATGCATCAGAAGTCATGGTTAATAATATGCTTAAATTTGACGCTGAAGAGGGTATAGATGCTTTTATAAACAAGCGCCAACCTAAATGGAAAGATAAGTGATAACTCATTTAAATATAAAGTTTAGGTCCTAAATTGATTCACAGAGTTCAAAATAATAAAGTTTTTGCTTCAAATGGTGGTAGAGAATTTTCTAATGAAAAACATACCGTGGTTTTAATCCATGGTAGTGGGTTATCACATATTGTTTGGTCTCTTACTGAGCAGTACTTATCTAATGAGGGATATAACGTTTTATCTATAGATTTACCTGGTCACGGTAATTCAGACGGAGGTTGTCTAGACTCAATTGAAAAAATTGCTGACTGGCTAGAAATTTTTTTTGCTGAAATGGATATAAAAGATCTTAGCTTACTTGGTCATTCGCAAGGTTGTTTGGTTTCTTTAGAATATTCTTATAGATACCCCAATAGATTAAAGAATATAATTTTTGTAGCAGGTTCTTATCAAATTCCTGTTAACAAAGATTTAATTGATCTAGCAAAGTCAGGCAACATGAAAGCCATAAATTTAATGATGAAGTGGGGTTATGGTGATTCAAAAAAGTTTATAGGAGGGAATCCTGTGCAAAAAATTATTAATTCACCTAGAGAAGTAAGTGAAATTTTATCAATTGACCTTATTGCTTGTAACAATTACAAAAACGGCAAAGAAGCAATAAAAACAATCAAATGTCCTACATTTTTTATATTTGGAGAGCAAGATAAGATGATAACATTAGAAAAGGGAAGGGAATTTGCAAGTTTAATAAAGGACTCTAAAATTCATATAATTAAAGATTGTGGACATATGGTAATGTATGAGAATGCATTTGAAATGAGAGAAAAAATTGCTGAATTTTTAAAACAATGACAAATATATCTTTACTTAAATCAAGACGTTTACGTGAAACACCTTTTACATCAAGAATAGAAAAGCAGGGAGTTAAAAGCTACACTGTATATAATCGCATGTTGCTTCCTACTTTTTTTTCATCATTAGAAGATGAATACAATCATTTAAAAGAACACGTGCAAATCTGGGATGTTTCTGTACAAAGAGAAATTGAAATCTCTGGAAAGGACTCTTCAAAACTTGTTCAACTAATGACCTGTAGAGATTTATCAAAAACAAAAATAGGCGGGTGTTACTATGCTCCTTTAATTGACTCAGACGGAGGAATGGTTAACGATCCATTAATTTACAAACTTGAGGAAAAACGATGGAGAATATGCATAGCAGATTCTGATGTTTTATTGTTTGCTAAAGGAATTTCTTCAGCAAAAAATTTTGAAGTTAGTATTTTTGAAGCTAAGATAGACACATTAGCCATACAAGGACCCAAGTCTTTTAAATTAATGGAGAAAATTTTTGGAAGCAAGATCAACAATCTTAAATTTTTCAAATTTGATTATTTTAAATTCAACAAAAAAAATTTTTTAATATCAAGATCTGGTTTTTCAAAACAAGGTGGTTTTGAAATACATATTGACGATATTAAAGCAGGGTTGGAACTGTATGATCACTGTTTTCAAGTAGGTAAAGAATTTAATTTAAAGCCTGGCGCACCTAATCAAATAGAAAGGATCGAAGGTGGTTTATTGTCATATGGAAATGATATGGATATTGGTGATAATCCCCTAGAGTGTGGATTTGAAAAGTTTGTAAACCTAGAATCAGATATAGTTTTTTTAGGTAAAGATAAATTAAAACAAATAAAAGAAAAAGGAATTAAAAAAAAACTTATGGGTGTGAAAATTGATACAAATTTTATAAGTTTAACTAAAGAGATTCCAATTGTTAATTCTAATGCTAAAGAAATTGGAGAGCTGAGATCAGCAGTTTTTTCTCCTAAATTTAATAAAGTTATAGGAATAGCAATGATTAAAAAAGAATTTTCTGAAGTTTCAAAAAAGTTTAATATAAAAATTAATGGTAATTTAATTTTAGGTGAAATTTGCAATTTACCAATTTTATAATTTATGAAAAAAGCTAAAATATACATACCAACAAAAACAGCCATGCAATCAGGGAAGGGTAAAATAAAAAAATGGTTAATAGAATTTGAAACAAGGGACTCATCCACTAACCCATTAATGGGGTGGGAGTCCTCAGATGATACTTTAGGAGAAGTAAAACTTGAATTTTCATCTAAAGAAAGAGCTATTGAATACGCAAACCAAAACAATATTGATTTCAAGATAATTGAACCAAAATCTAGAAAATTTGAAATTAAATCATACGAGGAAAATTTTACTAAAAACTAATTATGTGGCGTAGTTTCTTTAAAGATAAAAAATGGGTATATTGGTGTTACGGAGGCGGATCACTAATTTTAAGTTTAATTGTTTTTCAAACTTGGTTGTCTGTTCAATTAAATACTTGGTATGGTTCTTTTTATGATTTATTACAAAAACCACCTGAAACAAAAAATCTCGCTGTATTTTATGAAAGATTAATTTTTTTCTTATACTTAGCTATACCGTATGTAATTACTTTTTCATTTACAAACTGGTTTACTAGGATGTGGACTTTTAGATGGCGAGAGGCAATAACCTTTTCATATATGCCTTATTGGCGTAAGGTTGACGTTAAAGTTGAAGGTGCATCGCAAAGAATCCAAGAAGATTGTAGAGATTTTGCAAATATAGTAGAAAATATTGGTTTAGATATTGTAAGAGCTTTAATGACATTAATAGCTTTTTTACCTATATTGTGGTCTCTTTCTGAAAATGTTGTTGCACCTTATCTAGAAAATATTTCAGGATCATTAGTTTGGGTTGCTTTATTGGTAAGTATAGGAGGTCTTACAATAAGTTGGTTTGTTGGAATAAAATTACCAGGACTAGAATATAACAACCAAAAGGCTGAAGCTGCGTTTAGAAAAGAACTTGTTTATGGAGAAGATGATAGAGCAGGGTACGCTCAGCCGCCTGCTATTATTCAACTATTTACTGGTATTAAATTTAATTATCATAGACTTTTCTTACATTATGGATATTTTGACCTATGGTCAATTTTGTATAGACAAATATTTGTCATTGTACCTTTTTTTATTATGGGACCTGGTCTTTTTACTGGAGCTTATACATTAGGAATTATGATGAGAGCTGTAAACGCTTTTGGAGAAATTAAAGACGCATTTAATGTTTTTCTATATAATTGGGTTCAAATAAATAAATTAAGATCTATTCATAAGCGATTAAGTGAATTCGAAATAGCTATTGGTTATCACAAACTAATCAGAAAGCTAAAATCATCTGATATAAGATCTTAATGGAACTCTATCTTAAACTCATAGATGTACTTTTCCCCGTTTTTTTTGTTATTGGTGTTGGGTATTATCTTGGAAAAAAAGATCCAAAATTTGATACTACATTTATAACTAATTTTGCAGGTAATATTGGAACACCCGCAATGATTTTTTACACAATCACAACAACTGGAATAACACTCGATATATTTATTGAATATTTCATTTATGCTTTAATCATGATTGGAGGTTTTTCTTTAATAGGATTGCTTTTTCTCTTTATACTCAAAAAAGACATTACTAGTGAATTACCACCTTTGATACTACCTAATACTGGAAATATGGGCGTCCCTATATGTCTTTTTGCTTATGGAACAGCAGGGCTAGGGGTGGCCTCAGCTATTGCTTCAGTAATAATACTTCTTCATTTTACCTTAAATGTTTTACTGGCTAAAAAAAGTTTTTCATTTGAAATCCTAATTAAAAATGTTCCAATTTATGCAATTTTTATTTCTATTGCTTTTTTATATTTTAAATGGGGTGTGCCAGGATATATTGAAAACACAACTTTTTTACTAACTTATGCAACTATTTTTTTAGTACTAATGTCTTTAGGAGTAGCTCTCACTCGTTTAAAAATTGTCTCATGGACCCATGCCACTATTTTAGGAGCTGTTAGAGTTATTATTGGTCCTGTAATAGGTTTTGCATTAATTAAAATTTTGAATTTATCAGGATACATGGCCGGAGTTTTATTAATCCAATCTGCTATGCCAAGTGCAATTCTTACTTATTTAGTAGCTTCAATGTATTCAGAAAAGAGGGCAGTTGATAATATAGCTAGCGTAATTGTTTGTTCAACTTTGCTTTCTTTCATTACAGTTCCTTTGGTTGTTTTAATATCTCTTATATTTTTTTCATAATTCTTAGACATCATTACTTAATAATTTACTTTAAGATTTTGACGTAAGTAATTGATTTTATTTATTTTTTTTAATATAAGAAAAAATCAATAAATTAGAAAAAAGTAAAAATTCAATTTAAATGAAGCTATATATATTCATTAAAAACTAGGATTTAGGAAAAAATAGATTAAAAAGCAGAGTAAATACGGCACTTTTAGACCAGACTAGAATCCGCAATCAGCAATAATTATAAAGCCCTGCAGTTTAAGAATATACCGTTTAAACGGCCGTATATAGCGAATTTTTTGATAACTTAAGAAAACTAGTTCAACTCATAGGGGAATGGAGATTTATTAGGTAAAAAAATTAATACAGACTAGAATCGTTGTTATTAAACGTTTTTTTGGTATGCCCAGTGTATTTAGCACGGCTCTTTGATCCCTTTTTAGGACCTACAAAAATGAGTGTCCAAGCAGGTTTTTCGTTAAAAAGCTTTAAACTATGTGTATCACCTGATTTTCTAAAGCCAACGTATCCAGGTTTACGGGAAAAAGTACCGTTTTTATTAGTTTCTAAGTATCCACCTCTCAAAATAACCGTGATATAGGACCAATAATGATCATGTAGGTCTCCTAGATCACTTTTAAGGATTTTATGTATGAAAATATTAAATGGAAACCATTTCGGTCTTTTTCTAAACAAAGGATAGTACCTGATCATGAAGGGCACAGCTTTATCGTAGTCCGGCCAGCTTGGTCCACGATCCATTATTACTCTTTTTCTATTTTTAAAAATCATGATCAATTATAAATATAATAATTTTTAAATATATTATTTTTTTTTATAATTTCAATTAGCAGTTGACAACCAATTTCAAATAATATAGATTTCCGATAATTAATGGTTATCGGAAAAAAATGAATAAACTAGTCACTGATATAAAAAGCTTGGAGTTGGATACAATAAAAAATTTAAAGAATTCAAAAGCTTCAAATACTCTTAGAGCATATAAATCTGATTATGCGGATTTCGTATCATTTTGTGGTAAAAATGGCTTTAATCCAATGCCTACTGACCCAAAAGTTATGGCTTTGTATCTGACACATCTTTCTAGATCATATAAATTTAGTACTTTAAAGAGAAGGTTGGCTTCTATAGGGGTTATTCATAAGATTAAAGGGCATTATCTAGACACAAAACATCCATTAATAATAGAAAACTTATTAGGTATAAAAAGGGTAAATGGTAGTAATCAAAAAGCTAAAAAACCTATATCAATCAATGAGTTAAAACAAATTATTAATGCTATAGACGAAACAAAGGAAAAATATTTAAGAAAATTAAGAGACAAAACATTAATATTGGTTGGCTTTTCAGGAGGTTTTAGAAGGTCAGAGCTTGTTTCTATAGAGCTAGAAGATGTCGAATTTGTTAATGAGGGAGTAAAAATCTTCGTAAAAAGGTCAAAAACAGATCAATCTGGAGAGGGCTTAATCAAAGCACTACCCTACTTTACAAATCATCAGTTTTGTCCAGTAAAACACTTAAATCTTTGGATAACTCAATCTAGTATCAAAGAGGGTAAAATTTTTAATATATCTGATAAAAGTGTGGCTTTAATAGTTAAAAAATACTCTTCAAAAGCGGGTCTAGACTCACATAGATATTCTGGTCATAGTTTGAGATCAGGATTCGCAACCTCGACAGCTGAATCGGGGGCTGAAGAAAGAAAAATAATGGACATGACAGGACATAAAAGCACACAAATGGTAAGAAGATATATTAAAGAAGCAAATCTATTTAAAAATAATGCATTAAGTAAAATCAAGATTTAAAAAAATTATAATATATTAACTTCAATTTACATATAAACAATTCAATCAAATAAAAAGGTGTTTTTTTGGGGTTTTTGAGAGGACCATCGTATGAGGTGCATATTATTTGATTGTCCTTAAATTTACCACCATTCATATAATATTTAATAAAAAAAGTTGGAGACATTCCCCATTTTTTTAAAAAAGTTTTAGAACCTTTGTTTCTTTTTAATTTATCTTTTTTTCGTAAACTAATTGAACCAAAATGATAAACTCTAAAATTTCCAAGACCTTTAAATATTCTTACACCAACATTCCAAAGCTTCATATTTAAATCTGGATCAGATCCAATACCAGGATTAAATTCCTCACTAAATCCACCAATTTTATCCCAAATTTTTTTGTTAATCAAATGTGGAGCCCAATGAGTTCCTTGATGGTCAATAAAATTTAAAATTTTATTTTTATTAATTAGTTTTTTTTCATTGAAATTTAAATAATCGCTTCCACAATCTAATTTAATATGACCACCACCTTTTTCAATCATAGTCCCAGAAAAATAGTACAAATCAGTGTTTATTTTTTCAAGTTCATTCTTTAAAACATTATCCCAATTTGGACAAAAATACATATCATCGTGTGTATATAATATATAATTGGTTGATGATTTTGAAGCAGCTAAATTTGTTCCAGTACACAAACCAACATTTTCTTTTGAATGAGTATAGAGTAAGTTATTTTCTTTAACAAATTGAAGAGTTCCATCAACTCCTTCATTAACGTGAATAATTATTTCATGATTTAAAGTAGAATTTTTTTTTTATACTACCAACACATAATTTTAAATAATTTAAATTATTAAAGGTGGGAATTATAATCGAAAACATTAATTATGCCAATAAAACTTTTTTCTTGTATTGATAGATAGTGTTTTATTTATTATAAATTCTGCTACTAAAGTAGAATTAAAATATTTTAAGTATTTAAGCTTACCATTCATACCAATTTTTCTCCTTAATTTATCATCACTAGTCAATTTTAGAATTTTTTCTGATAAATCACTTACGTTTTTATAAAAAACCATTTCGTCTTTATTAAAAAAGTCATTGTACTGAGTTTTTTGATCAATTAAAGTAACCAAACCATTTCCTATTATTTGAGTAATTCTATCGCTACTATAGTATTTTATAGGATCTCCCCTACTTAAATTTAAACCCATTTTAGAATTTGAAATAGTTTTGAAATAGTGGTCAGCCCAAATCGGTTGAACTTTATTCAAACCATAAAAGTCAAATTTTACATTAGATGTAATTTTCATCAATTTATTAATAAAATTTGCTCTTTCGTCTAACTTTCCAAATTTGAGAACTCCTCTATGGACACCATGACTTAAAGCAAAAAAAACGTCCATATTACAATCCCTTTTAAAATTATTTAGTGTCTCAAATGAACTGTCTGATGGATTAGGTATATAATAATTTTTAACGTCTTTTGGCAAAAAACGTAGCACATCAGGAGATGTTGTTAAAAAATTAGCCTCAATGAATTCAGACTTATCTAAAATTCTTGATTTATTTCTTAAATAATCTGGACCATTTTTATTTAAAGGATCTAAAAACCATTGAGATATTTTTAAGTTTGGATAGTCGTCTTTTAGCTCACCAAGTGTATTGTTGTTAATTGCATCAGCATGGCCCAAAACAATCATATCAGGTTTAAAATTGTAACAAGTTTTTTTTAATTTATCGTTTAAAGCTCTTTTTCCAGATATATCCTTGTAATTTTTATAGTATTTCTGAATGTCTCTGTCGCTAAATTCAAGAATACTATGTCCTAATCTTATAAAGCCATTATTTATTCTTCTTCCAGTGTTAAAATAAAGCCTACCATCGTGACGTTCATTAAAATTAGTCACATGTAATATTCTTAACTTGTTGTCTTTTTTTCTTATATTAAAAAAGTTAATTTTTTTAAGTCTTGTGTCTCTAAATGCATCAATCGTTTTCGAGACAAATTTATGTGTTAAATAAAAGTTATCATAGGAAAGCTTTTGAAGTTTTTTCCTCATAGATTTATTGTTAATTAATTTTTGTATTTCTTTTTGTAATTCTTTCGAATTAAGATTTTTTAAAATAATTCCGTTAGTTAAAGTTTCAGGGAGACCGCCTCTGTTACTAATTATCACAGCACAACCGTTTGAGGCGGCTTCTAAACTTGTCCTCCCAAAAGGCTCTTCCCATCTTGAGCAAACAACAGCAATACTAGTTTTTTTATAAATTTCAATTACCTTGTTATGATTTATAAAACCATATTTTTTTAAATTTTTATGATTAAAAATTATTTTATCTCTTTGTTCGTCACCTATTACTAAACCTTTCCATTTTTTATTTGTATTAAGGATTTTAATTATTGCATTTCCAAAAATATCGTATCCTTTAGATTTATTGAGCTTACCAACAAAAGTTATCCAGTTTTTTTTATTTCTAATATTAACTTTATTTTTTCTAGCTGATTGAAAGACAACTAATAATTTTTCACTATTAATAAATTTATCATGCATGCCTTGTAAAAATCTCTTTTTCGACCAGTTGCTGTTAAATATTATTTTATGGCAGTACTTTAAAAGAAACTTTCTATCCTCAATCGATTTTGAACCTGTCATTGTTAGAGGATCATTATGAAAATATAATGCATATGTTCTTTTGTCTATTTTATCTATTAAAAATTTAAGGTAATTGGGTCTATTATGAATTTCAATTAAATCAGATTTATTATCTTTTTCAACTTTAATGAATTCTTGAACATATTTTCTACTCTGACTCTCAAAAATGTTCCTTTTTAATATTATATTTTTATACTTAATTTTAAATTTCTTTTTATAATCCGTATTTCCATAAACCGTAATATCTTTCTTGTATTTACTTAAATTACTTGTTTCATTAACAAAAAGTGAAACAGCACCTGGATAAATTGGAGAAAAGTTTTCTTTGTATGGTAATAATATTGATATTTTCATTTAAGTTTGTTTATAATTTTTTTCCTTAACGACCTATTCTTCTTTATATAATATTCTCGAGAAATTGCCTTACTTTTTGATCTAATTTTTTCTTTATATACTAAGGACCATTTTCTACCCCTAGTGAACTTTGCCCCTTTTCCTGAGTTATGTTGTTTGATTCTTTTTTTAAGATCTTTTGTATAGCCTACATAAGTAACCGGTTTGACTGTCTTTGATTTGAGCATGTAAACATAATAGCTCATTTAATTAGACAAAATCCTTTATTGGTAAGAAATACCTAAATGAGTATATTTTACATTTAAATAGTCTTTAATAGCCATAGAACCCCCTTCTCGTCCGTATCCAGTTTGTTTAATGCCACCAAAAGGAGCTTCAGCTATAGCGACAACAGGGGTGTTTACAGCTACAGTACCTGTTTCCATAAGTTCAGAAGCTTTATGAGCTTTTTCCATATTATTCGTATAGATATAACTTGCCAGTCCTAGCAAATTATTATTTGCTCTTTTTATAACTTCATCAAAATTTCTAAATGATAAAATAGGAACCAGTGGCCCAAAAGGTTCTTGATGCATTATAGTATAATCATCTTTCACATTATCAAAAATTGTTGGCTCAAAAAAGAAACCTTTATTAAAACCAGCAGGTCTTTTTCCTCCATAAATAATGTTCGCTCCTTCATTTTTAGTTTTATCAACTAAAGCTTCAATCTCATCTAATCTTTTTTTCGTTGTAAGTGGTCCCAAAACAGTATCTTTGTCCATTCCGTTACCAATTTTTAGTTTTTTTGTTTTTTCTACAAATAGTTTAGTAAATTCATTTATTTTAGACTCGTGTATGTAAAATCTGTTTGGCGAAATACAAACTTGTCCATTATTTCTAAACTTTGCAGAAATTGCCATATCCGTTACTTTATTTAAATCTACATCATCAAATACAATAAAAGGAGCATGGCCACTTAATTCCATTGTTACTCTTTGAACTTTATCTGCAGCTTTTTTTAAAATTAATTTTCCAACTCTAGTTGACCCTGTAATAGAAACTTTTTTAACAATATCAGATGATAATAGTTCATTTGAAATATAAGCAGGATCACCCGATAAAAGATTTACTACTCCAGGAGGAATTCCAGCTTTTTTACAAATATCAACTAAATGCATAACACAACCCGGGGTAATCACATCAGGTTTGATAATTACAGAGCATCCTGCAGCCAAAGCAGTCGATATTTTACGTGCAGCTAGTATTACTGGGAAATTCCATGGAACTAATGCTGCAACGACTCCTACAGGTTGATAATAAATTTGTATTCTAGTATTAGGAAACCTGCTTTGAATTGATTGTCCATATATTCTTTTAGTTTCTTCAGAATTCCACTCAAAAATATCAGCAGCTCCATTAACTTCACCAGCTGCTTCTAAAAGAGGCTTGCCAACTTCTAATGTTAAGCACTTAGCTAAAGTGTCGACTTCTTTTCTAATTAATTCAGAAATTTTTCTAATTATTTTAGCTCTATCCCAAGGGGAGGTGTTTTTCCAAACTTCTAAACCCTTTTCCGCGGATTTAAGAGCTTTATCTACATCATCTTTATTTGCCTTAGAAGGACTTCCAATTACTTCTTCAGTAGCTGGATTAATAACTTCATAAGTTTCACCACTATCAGAAGACTGCCACTTACCATCAATGAACTGTCCAAATTTATCGTACATTACTTAGGATATGTATACTTTATATTTATAGGAATTTATACAAAATTTTTAACTGAAAGATTTTACGAGGTGTTTTTGTGTTCCTAAACCGTTTACTCCTAGTTCAATTTTATCTCCACTTTTCAGAAAAACTGGGGGCTTCATATTTTCACCAACTCCAGGTGGAGTACCTGTACAACAAATATCACCGGGATACAAAGTCATACAGTGACTCATATATGAAACTAAAGATTTAATATTAAAAATCATTTCTTTAGTGTTGCCAGTTTGCATACGTTTTCCATTAACGTCTAAAAACATATCTAAATTTTGACAGTCTTCGATTTCATCTTTAGTTACAATAAAAGGTCCAATTGGTCCAAAAGTATCAAAACCTTTCCCTTTGTCCCATGTTAAACCTTTGTTTTTTTGAAAATTTCTTTCTGTTACATCATTCACTAAAAAAAACCCCAGGACATGATCCATTGCTTCGTTTTCACTGACGTAAGATGCTTTTTTTCCTATAACAAAACCTAGCTCAACTTCCCAATCTGTATGTTTTGAGTTTTTTGGTATTACAATATCATCGTTTGGTCCTGTAATACAATTTGTAAACTTTGAAAATATTATTGGTTCTTTTGGAATAGGTAGATTTTGTTCTTTTGCATGATCTTTAAAATTTAAACCAATGCCTATAAATTTTGATGGGTTTTTCACACAAGAACCAATTCTTTGATTTGAATCTATTTTTTTTAACTTTGAAAGATCTGTTCTTTTAATTTTATCTAGAATTTCAAAATTTAATGTATCTGGGTTTAAGTCTTTAATTATTGGAGAAAGATCTAAATAATTGTTGTTATCAATTAATGCGGGCTTTTCCATATTAACCTTACCTATTCTACACAATTTCATTTTGCTCCTCTCTGTTTGGCGGTCCCAAGGGGAATCGAACCCCTCTTTCATGGATGAAAACCATGTGTCCTAACCGATAGACGATGGGACCTCATTGCTTTTTTTATCCTTATTAACAGAAATATCATCGATAATAAACTCTACATTTTTTTCACCTTTCCACTCATTCAAACTCATTTTTCCAACTACATTTAAAGTAGAGTTAATTTTATTCAACAAATACTGACCAATGTCACTGTTTTTTGCATTAAAAGCTATGCCCTTAAAGCTGCTTCCGTCGGATCCAAGAAATATGGTGCTGATATGTTTGTCTTGAATAATTTTGCTATTAATCGGTTTTAACTTTTCTATTATAAATCTTGGTTCAGGATTACCTGAGCCAAATGGAGCTAAGTGATTAATCTTTGAAAAAAAATTTATATTTAATGCTGAAGGAGCAATTACACTATCAATATAAATATTCTTTTCAGGTGAAATATTTTTTTTCGTATTAAGAAATTTTTTAATACAATAGTCTTTAAAAGATGTAATTTTATCTTTTTTGATTGTAAAACCTCCTGCCATTTTATGCCCACCACCTTTTAACAAAAATTCTTTTTGTACAGCGTTTAATATAATAGAGCCAATGTCAAAACCTACTACTGATCTAGCCGAGGCCTTACAATTTTCTCCTGTGACAGAAATTATAATTGTTGGTTTGTTGTAAATATCTTTTATTCTAGAAGCTATTATTCCTATTACTCCCTCATGCCAATTTTCTCCAGCTAAAATTATTACTGGGTCAGATATATTAATAATGCTATTCGTAAGAATTTCTTTTAACAAATTGTTTTCAATATTTTTTCTTTCATTATTATATTTTTCAAGTTCTTGTGCGAGTTTAAAGGATGTTTTTGAGTCATTATTCAAAAGCAAACTTGCTCCCAAGAAACATTTTCCAACTCTTCCTCCAGCATTAATTCTTGGCCCAATTACATAGCCAAGATGATAGGTTAAAAGATTACTTTGTACATTGCATAAATCTAATAAAGTTTTTAATCCTAGGTTTTTTTTATTGTTTAAAACTTTTAATCCTTGTTTTACTATAGCTCTATTTAATCCTACTAAAGGAACTAAATCACAAACAGTTCCTAATGATACC
>MDTB01217744.1_pt1 | contig 19646 bp, 21 predicted proteins | sample 811161 | NCBI WGS metagenome assembly MDTB01 (sample SAMN05326650, study PRJNA326480) | marine metagenome | isolation source: seawater | place: Mediterranean Sea | collected 2009 | reverse complement strand
TGTTAGATATTTCATGATAGATAAATTTAAATTTTGATTAATAATAAAAAATAACCGGAAACCTGTATCAAAATGAGATGGATTCCGATTTGGTGGAGCTGGGGGGTATCGAACCCCCGTCCAAACAAGCAATGTAATAACTTTCTACATGCTTATCTAATTTTATTTTTCGAGATTAGTTAGGAAAAAAGCAACCAAAACTAATCCTTAGCTTTTTAAATTTTCGCTAGTTTGTAAAAGCAACAAATTAACTATCCCAAAATTGATGATGCCTCATAATCTACAGGAATTAGGAGGTCCTATAAAAGAGACAAAAGCTTACGTAATTATATAAATTAGGCAGCTAAAGCGTAATTATTTTCGCCATTTCAAAATTTGAATTTTGATATTAACGAGCTAAAATACAATGCTCGACATGCTTATTATTTAATGTACTTGTTGTCAAATCCAGTCAGCCCCATAAAATCAATGAACTTATGCAAAGTTACAAATTTCTATTGCTTTAGGCCTAGTAATGTTTATTTTTGTATGAAAATAGGAAAATGAAAATTGGTATATTAAGAGAAGAAAAAGTTCCTGCTGATAGAAGGGTGCCATTATCCCCATTACAATGCAAAAGAATTGAGAATAATTTTATTGATATTAAAATATATGTACAATCTAGTAGTATTAGATGTTTTTCAGATCAAGAATATATAGATCAAGGTATTTCAGTAATAGATAATTTAAATTTATGTGATATTTTAATGGGTATTAAAGAGGTTCCAAAGAATAAGTTAATTGCTAATAAAATTTATTTGTTTTTTTCACATACTATCAAAAAACAAGTATATAATAGAGAACTTCTTAAAAAAATGATTGATTTAAATATTACGATGATTGATTACGAAGTTTTAAAATATAAAAACGGGAGTAGAATTCTTGGTTTTGGTAGATACGCTGGCATTATTGGTGCATACAATGGTTTCCTTGCATACGGTTTAAAGTTTGGTATATATTCTTTAAAACCTGCTAATAAGTGTTTAAATAGAAGTGAAATGGATAGTGAGTTAAGAAAAATTAATTTATCAAATGAAAAATTTTTAGTTACTGGTAAAGGTAGAGTAGGAGCGGGAATAATAGAAACTGTTAAAAAATTAAATATAACTGAGGTGGAAATTAATGACTATATCAACAAGAAATTCGATTATCCTGTTTATTTAAACATTGATGTTTTAGACTATAATGAAAGGATGGACGGAATGAAGTCTAGTTTTTCTGATTTTATTAATAATTCATCTAATTATAAATCTACTTTTATGAAATATGCTAAAGTGACAAATATATTTTTTGCTGGACATTTTTACGCAAGCGGAGCACCTTATTTGTTTACAAGAGAAGATGTTAAATTAAATAATTTTAATATTTCTGTTGTTGCCGATATTTCATGTGATATTGATGGTCCTGTTGCAACAACAATTAAATCTTCCACAATTGATAATCCAATTTATGGCTATAATCCCATAACTGAAAGCGAAGATAATTTTAAGAATAATGATGTAATTGCAGTTATGGCAGTTGATAATTTACCATGTGAATTACCTAAGGATTCATCTGAGGATTTTGGTGAAAATATTATCAAGCATATAATTCCAATAATTAATAAAAATAATGAAATCATAAAATGTGCAACAATTTGTAAGGACGGAGATTTAACAGATGAATTCGAATATTTAAGGGATTATATCAATTCTTAAATTGATTTTAAATCAGAAATAGTCTCGATAGGATTTTTTGAATTAAATACAAAACTTCCAGCAACTAAAACATCAGCACCGCAAGAAATCAATTTTGATGCATTTGTAAGATTTACACCGCCATCAATTTCAATCAAAAAATTACAATTGTTTTTATTTCTTAGATCTCTTAACTGTTCAATTTTTTTGTATGTATTATTTATAAAAGATTGACCTCCAAAACCAGGATTTACTGACATAATACATACTATTTCAAGATCATTTAGTATGTCGATAATTGAGTTTACAGGAGTATGTGGATTAAGTGCAACACCAGCCTTCATCTCTTCTTGTTTGATTGCATTTATTGTTCTGTGTAAATGATTACACGCTTCAACATGAACAGTTAATATATCTGAACCAATTTCCTTAAATTTTTTAATATATCGGTCTGGTTCAACAATCATTAAATGTACATCAAGTAATTTTTTTGCTGTTTTTTTTATACTTTTAATTACAGGCATACCATATGAAATGTTTGGAACAAAAACTCCATCCATCACATCAATATGGAACCAGTCAGCCTGACTATCATTAACCATTTCACAATCTCTTTGAAGGTTTCCAAAGTCAGCCGCTAGAATAGAAGGTGCTATTTTATGTGACATATTTTGTTGCTAAAATAATTATAAAAAGAGGGTGACACCCTCTTTTTATATATTATCCTAAATAAGTTTTCAAAATTTTACTTCTTGATGTTTGTTTTAAGCGTCTAACAGCTTTTTCTTTGATCTGTCTTACTCTCTCTCTAGTAAGGTCAAATTTTTCTCCAATTTCTTCAAGAGTCATTGCATGCCCAGCATTAAGTCCAAAGTATGATGATACAACATCAGCTTCTCTTGGTGTTAATGTTTCAAGAGCTCTCCTAATTTCTTCTCTTAATGATTCTAGCATTAATGAAGCATCAGGATTTGGACTATCTTCAGATCCCATTACATCATAGAGGCTACTCTCTTCACCTTCAATTAGTGGGGCATCCATCGAAATGTGTCTTCCTGTATTTTTTAATGATTGCTGAACTTCTGTAATAGAAAGCTCAACAAGTTCAGAAATCTCTTCTGCTGTAGGTGGCCTTTCAAATTTTTGCTCTAATGCAGCGTATGCTTTATTAATTTTATTAATTGATCCAATTTTATTTAGAGGAAGTCTAACAATCCTCGATTGTTCAGCTAGTGCTTGTAATATTGACTGGCGAATCCACCATACAGCATATGATATAAATTTAAATCCTCTAGTTTCATCAAATCTTTTAGCAGCTTTAATTAAGCCAAGATTTCCCTCGTTAATTAAATCTGGCAGTGTAAGCCCTTGATTTTGATATTGTTTTGCTACAGATACTACGAACCGTAGATTAGCTTTTGTTAGTTTTTCAAGTGCTCTTTCATCACCTGCTTTTATTTTTTGAGCTAATTCAACCTCTTCTTCAGCTGTAATTAGATCTACTCTACCAATTTCCTGTAAATACTTGTCTAATGATGCGGTTTCTCTGTTAGTAACCTGTTTTGTAATTTTTAGTTGTCTCATTTTGAATTCTGTATTAGTTTAGGCCGCCTTCCTTTTACGTATACTATTATAATAAGGTTACGTTTTTTAGTAAAAAATTATTTATTTTCTTTTTCAGGTTTAGGTAATAGAACTTTTCTTGATAACTTTATTTTTCCACTTTTCTCATCAATTGCAATTAGTTTTACCTCGATTTTTTCTCCTTCTTTTAATATATCTTCTACATTTTCAACTCTCTCCCAAGATAACTCAGAAATATGTACTAAACCATCAGTATTTGAAGAGATGCCTACAAAAGCACCATATGGCATAATAGATTTAACAACTCCTTGATACACCCCTCCAATTTCTGGTACAAAGGCAATAGATTTTATTTTTTCTATTGCTAGATCAATTTTTTCCTGATCAGTTCCTAAGATTTCAACAACCCCTATGTCATCTACTTCTTCTATTGAAATACTTGTTTCTGTTGATGCTTGTAATTCTTGAATAATCTTTCCTCCAGGACCAATTATTCCTCCAATTGTAGATTTAGGAACATTTAATACAATGATTTTAGGAGTTTGTGGTTTTAATTGCTTTCTCGGCTCTGAAATTGTTTCAACAATTTTTTCTAGAATATGTAGTCTTCCTTCTTTTGCTTGATTTAATGCTTTAGCTAAAATTTTGTAAGATAGGCCCTGTACTTTGATATCCATTTGGCAAGCTGTGATGCCATCATAAGTTCCACATATTTTAAAATCCATGTCTCCTAAATGATCTTCATCTCCCAATATGTCTGAAAGGACAGCATAATTTTCTGAATTATTTTCATCAGATATTAATCCCATAGCAATACCAGAAACCGGTTTCTTAATTTTAACACCAGCATCCATAAGTGCTAGTGTGCCTGCACAAACTGTTGCCATTGATGATGATCCATTTGATTCTAAAATGTCTGAAACAATTCTAACTGTATATGGATTTTCAGTAGGGATCATTTTTTTTAAGGCTCTTTGTGCTAAATTTCCATGACCTATTTCTCTTCTACTTACACTAAATTTCATTCTTGCTTCTCCTGTAGAGAATGGAGGGAAGTTGTAATGTAAATAAAATGATTCATGTCCTTGAAATGTTACTCCATCAAGACGATTTACATCAGTTGAAGAACCTAAGGTTACAGTTGTTAATGATTGAGTTTCACCTCTAGTAAATACTGCTGATCCATGTGGGCTTTTTAAATAGTCAATTTCACACCAAATTGGTCGAATATCAGTTGTTTTTCTGCCATCTAATCTTTTACTTTCAGATAATACTAGTGTTCTGACTGCTTCTTTTTCTACATCATGGTAATATAAATCAATTAGCTGGGGATCATATTTGTCAATTTCATCTTCAGATAAACTTTCAATCCATTGTGCTTTTATATTTTTAAATTTTCTTGATCTTTCATCTTTTGATAGTCCTTCACTAGCTATTTCATATACTGCTTTGTATGTTGCTTCTTTGATCTTAATTTTTAATTCTTCATTATGTGTCTCGTGGCAGTATTCTCTCTTTTCAAGTGAAATTCCTGCTTTGTTAGCTAGTTCTAATTGTGCTGAACATTGTACTTTAATAGCCTCGTGAGCTATTTTAATCGCTTCAATCATCTCTTCTTCTGAAACTTCATCCATTTCTCCTTCTACCATAGCTACGCTTTCTAATGATGCTCCAACCATGAGATCAATATCTGCATTATTTAATTGTTCTGATGATGGATTTATAATGAATTCATTGTCAATTCTTGCAACTCTACATTCTGATATTGGTCCGTTAAAAGGAATATCAGATAGAGTAATTGCTGCTGATGCTGCAAGTGCTGCTAAAGCATCAGGTTTTACATTTTCATCATGTGAATTTAGAGATATCATAATTTGAACTTCAGCATGATAGTCGCTTGGAAACATTGGGCGCAAGATTCTATCTACTAAACGCATTATTAATATTTCTTGATCAGTTGGTCTTGCTTCTCTTTTTAAGAATCCTCCTGGAAATCTTCCGTCAGCTGAGAACTTTTCTCTATAATCTACCGTTAGTGGTAAAAAATCTACCCCTTCTCTTGCTTCAGGGCTTGATACTACAGTAGCTAGTAAATGTGCCTTACCCATTCTTACTTCTACTGATCCGTGTGCTTGTTTAGCTAATTTTCCTGTTGAGATAGAAATCTCTCTTCCATCATTTAGTGTAATAATTTGTTTTTCTTCTTTTATCATTTTGTTTTCTTTGTTTGTAAATTAAAAAAAAAGGCAATAAAACTATTGCCTTTTTTGTTGTTTTTGTTTTTTATCGTCTAAGACCTAAGTCTTTTATTAATTCTCTGTACTTTAGAATATCTTTGTTTTTCAAATAAGTAAGTAGCTTTCTTCTCTTTCCAACCATCAACTGTAATGATCTCTGTGTACCATAATCTTTACGATTTGATTTTAGATGCTTTGTTAAATCAGTAATCTTTTTTGTAAATAACGCTACCTGTGAATAAACAGATCCTGAATCTTTGGTATTTGCACCAAAATTTTTAAATATTTTTTCTTTTTCTTGTGAAGTTAAGCTCATCTTAGATTTTTATACTCATAAATTGTGGGCCGCAAAATTAGCAAACTTATTTAATATTGCCTATGTTTTTGTAAAAATTTATTTTTTCATTATTTTGAATAGATTAGAAAGTTTTTCTTTGAGATCTTTTCTATCAACAATCATGTCAATAAATCCTTTTTCCATTAAAAATTCAGCAGTTTGGAATCCTTTTGGCAGGTCTTTTCCTATAGTTTCTTTAACTACTTTAGGTCCTGCAAATCCAATTAAAGCGTTTGGTTCAGCAATATTTAAATCTCCTAGCATTGAAAAAGAGGCTGTAGCGCCTCCAAAAGTTGGGTCAGTACATAATGAAATATATGGAATTCTTGCTTTATCTAATTGGGCAAGTTTTGCAGATGTTTTTGCTAATTGCATTAATGAAATTCCTGCCTCCATCATTCTAGCTCCTCCAGATTTTGAGATAATTAGCATTGGAAATCTCTTTACTCTAGCGAAATCAATAGCTCTTGCAATTTTTTCACCTACAACAGAGCCCATTGAACCTCCAATAAATGAAAAGTCCATACATGCAATCACTACTTTGATTTCATTTAATTTTCCATATGCAGTTCTTACAGCGTCATTTAAACCAGTATTTTTTTGTATAGATTTTATTCTGTCAGTGTATGATTTTTTATCTTTAAATTTCAAGGGATCAAGAGAAGACATATTCTTATCTAACTCAATGAATTTGTTGTTGTCAAATAATATATTGAAATATTCTGATGATCCTATTCGGCTATGGTAATTACAATTGTTACATACATATAATTGATTTTTGTGTTCTTGAGTTGTGATAATAGTTTTACATCTAGGACATTTGCTCCATAAGCCATCTGGTGTTTCTTTTTTTTCATGAGTAGCAGTTGAAATACCTTCTTTAATTCTTTTAAACCAACCCATAATTTATTTATTTGTATTGATATTATTAAGATCATTAAAAGATTGTTTTAACCTTTCTTTAAATGTAATTTCTCCTTCTCTTATCCATATTCTAGGATCGTAATACTTTTTATTTGGTTTTTCCTCTCCTTCTGGATTTCCGATTTGTGATTTTACGTAATCATTATATTTTTTAAAATAATCCCTTGTTCCTGTTGTAAATCCCCATTGTAAATCAGTGTCAATATTCATCTTAATGGCTCCATAACTAATAGCTTCGGTAATTTCAGATTTACTTGAACCTGAGCCTCCGTGAAACACAAAATTTATAGGCTTATTTTTAGTGTTAAATTTTTTTTCAATATATTTTTGTGAATTATCTAATATTTTAGGAGTTAGAACAACATTTCCTGGTTTGTAAACTCCATGCACATTTCCAAAGGCAGCTGCTATAGTAAATTTATTACTTATTTTCATAAGCTCTTCATATGCATAAGCTACTTCTTCTGGTTGTGTATATAATTTTGAAATATCAACATTTGTGTTGTCAACACCATCTTCTTCTCCTCCTGTAATACCAAGCTCTATTTCTAAGGTCATCCCAATTGCACTCATTCTTTTAAGATATTTTTTACAAATATTGATATTTTCTTCAATTGGCTCATCTGAAAGGTCAATCATGTGAGATGAATATAACGGCTTTGCATGTAGTGCGTAAAACTTTTCTCCTGCAGTTAATAATCCATCGATCCATGGAAGTAATTTTTTTGCTGCATGATCAGTGTGGAGAATAATGCTTGCTCCATATAATTCCGCCATTTGGTGCACATGCATTGCTCCAGATATTCCCCCAGATATTGCAGCTTTATGATTTTCATCTGACAAGCCTTTTCCAGCAAAAAAATGACAGCCACCATTTGAAAATTGTATAATTGCTGGTGAATTCACTTCTGCAGCAGTTTCCATTACTGCGTTGACTGTACTTGTACTAGTTACATTGACAGCTGGTAAGGCATATCTATTTTTTTTTGCATCTTCAAAAACCTCCTGCACTTTATTGCCTGTTAATACTCCAAATTCAAATTTTGACATGTTTTATATATTTTAAGTAGTCACAAAATTACAAGTTTGTAGTGAATTAGAGTATATATTTGCAATAAATTCATATTATTGAATACTTAAATTTTCCACTTAAAATATGACTAACAGTGAAATTAAATTAATAAAGAGTTTATCCTTAAAAAAGAATAGATTAAAGCATCAATTATTTGTTGTTGAAGGTAAAAAGAATGTTCAAGAGCTTTTAAGTTCTGATTATGAGGTTCAAAAATTATATGCTACTAATAATTGGATTGATATAAACAAAGGTTTAAAAGTTCAAAGGGTTAGCAATATTGAGTTAAATAGAGTTAGTAATCAGAGTAGTCCTAATGAGGTATTGGCTCTTGTTAAGATTAAAAAGCATCTCAAACCTCCAAATTCTGCTATTACATTAATTTTAGATGATATTAATGATCCAGGTAATATGGGAACAATTATTAGAATTTGTGATTGGTTTGGAGTGTATTCTGTTGTTTCTTCTAATAATACAGTTGATATATATAATCCTAAAGTAGTTCAATCTACTATGGGTTCAATATTTAGAGTAGCTGTTACTTATACTGATTTGACAGAATATATGCGGCATGTTAAAGTACCAATTTATGGTGCTTTTATGAATGGAAATGATGTTAATAATGTTTCATTTGCGGAACGTTTATGTTTAGTTATGGGTAATGAGTCAAAAGGAATAAATAAAGATTTACTTAAATATATTGATAATAGTGTATGTGTTAAAAATGTAGGAGGTAATGCAGAATCTTTAAATGTTGCTACTGCTACATCTATTTTATTGCATGCAATTTGTAGTTAAACAATTGTTAACCAAATCTTAATCCTTGCCAATGACATTAATTACATTGGCATCTTTTAAAATCAAATAATCTAAGGGTGATAAGTTTTAATATTTATCAAATATATTTCTGTTGATTCTTTTTAGAGCAATCTTAGATTCTGGATAACAATTAGGGTAAAAGTTATTACAATTTTTACATTCTATTTTCCTCCCACATTCTATTTTAATCATAATAATTAATATAGGTAGATATATAAACATCATAGATAAAAAAAATAGTATTTTATTGTTTAACTGCTAAGTTATCATACAATTATACAAAAGATTATATTAATTGATTTTATTATTCAAATGTAAAGGATAACATCCAACCATTAGTACTAAGATTTTTTATTGATTGTGTAAAAACAGACTGATCTTTTGTTAGAAGATTTAATATTCCATAGGATATCTTTATTTGTGGAGAAAATTTGAAATATTCTAGATAGAAATCAATACCAAAACCAATTTCTCCCATAAGATCATTTCTTTTTAATTTTACTATTTCTTGGCCCTCATCGTTAATTTTATCTTGAGACGCAATATCCATACTATATTTTATACCTCCGATTACATAAGTTCTAAAATTATTATATCTTTCTGATTTATATTTTATATAAATTGGAAAATCTAAAATAGTAGATTCTATTTTTTTTATTTCATTAGCATCTAAACTATCAGTAAAACTATATTCTATATGTCTCTCACCAAAGAGAAGTGCTGGAACGAATCTTAAGTCAGTATAATTGCCAAGCCTTAAGTTTGAGACAATTCCTAAATTAAAACCTTTCTGTCCTTTAGTAAGTATTGATTTTAAGTTTTCATTATTTTCTACATTTATGTTTTGTTGTAGATTAAAATTGAGTTCATTTATTCCTAAGGTAAATCCAAAGTGTATTTTTTGGAAGTCATATCTTGGTAGATTTTGAGATTTTTTATATTTCTGAGAAAATGCTTCACTATATATAAATAACAAAGTAAATACAAGAATATATTTTATAGTTTTTTGCATTTGTTTTGCTAAACGCTTATAAATTTATTTTATTGCAATATAAAGTGATACAATCCCAAAGCTTAATGGAAAATATTTACATTTTGTAAATCCTACTTTTTTAAGTTGACTAATAAAATCATTTCCTGATGGGAAAAAATCAACTGAATCTGGTAAATATTTATACGCACTTTTGTCTTTTGAAATCCAGGTTCCAAATTTTGGTAATAGTTGATGGAAATATAATTTATATAATTTTTTTAATGGAAAATATTTTGGTATTGAGGGTTCTAGAATTACCATTGTCCCACCTTCTTTTAGTACTCTTTTCATTTCTTTTAACCCTTTATGTAGATTTTCAAAATTTCTTACTCCAAAACCAGCTGTAATGGCATCAAAAGAGTTGTTTTTAAATGGTAAATCTTCAGAATCTGCATTTTCAAGTATAATTCTATTGTTTAATTTCTTGTCTTTAATTTTTTGAGTGCCAATTTCTAGCATTCCTTGTGATATATCAATACCAGTAATTTTAGCTTTTGTGTATTTTGCTGCAATTATAGCAAAGTCTGCTGTTCCAGTTGCGATATCTAAAATATTTTTTGGATTATTTTTTATATTTAGTATTGCTTTTTTTCTCCATATATTATCCATTCCTAATGATAAAGTATGGTTTAAAAAATCATAATTTTTTGCAATGTTATTAAACATTGTAGTAATTTGCTCTTTCTTACTTTTTGTATTTTTGTAAGGAGTTATATTTTTCATTTAAGAGATATATTTTTTGTCTCTAAAATTAGTTTTTGTTTATTTATTGGAACAACACCTACTTCTTCACATACTATTCCTCCTGCTAATGATGATATTATTGATAGATAGTTATTATTTATGTTTAATGCTAAGCATAATGCTGCTACAGAAAGTACTGTATCTCCAGCTCCTGAAATATCAATGATATTTCTTTTAAATGCAGGTGTATAAGTGAATTCTTCTTTACTATTTATACAGATTCCTTTATCTGATAAGGTTAGTAATATTGCTTGGGCCTTTAGACTTTGCCTTAATTTAGTAGAAGCAATTTTAATTTCTTCTATATTGTCATCATTAAGTTCTATATTCATGCCTACTTTAATTTCAGATAAGTTGGGTTTGAAAATAGTGCAGTTTTTATAGCAATTAAAGTTTTTATTTTTTGGATCTACTATGGTGGGTATTTTTTTGCGATTTGCAACTTCTATTATTTGCGTAATTATTTTTGGTGTTAGCACACCTTTGTTATAGTCTTGTAGTATTATTACGTCAATATTATTTAAAATACTATTTACTAATTTTAGTAATTTATCTTCATTTTCTATTTCATGTGTATCTTCTTCATCAATTCTTATTTGATGTTTATTATCTGATATTACTCTAGTTTTTGTCGTTGTTTTTCTTCCTGCTATTTTTATGATACCTTTGGTTGTGATATTTGATTTTTGCATTAATTTATTAAATAAAATTCCTTTATTATCATTTCCAATTATTGAGCAAAGAATAGGCTCTGCACCTAATGATTGTATGTTAAGGGCTACATTTGCAGCGCCACCCAATCTACTCTCATAATTTTTAATTTCTACAATTGGAACAGGTGCTTCTGGAGATATACGGTTAATCTCTCCCCACATATACGAATCTATCATAGCATCACCTATTATAAGTACTTTCTTTCTATTAAAATTGTTAAATATTTTATCAAAGTTAATCATGAGAGTTTAGCTAGATTTATTTTGATTCTATTCATTGCTTCAATTAATTTTTCATCAGATGCTGCATAAGAAATTCTAATGCATTCAGGATTTCCAAAAGCCTCTCCAGAGACGCATGCTACATGCGCAGAGTTCAGTAAAAACATAGAGAGATCATGTGCATTATTTATTATTTCGTCACCATTTTTCTTTCCAAAATAGAACGATATGTCAGGAAAAAGATAAAATGCTCCTTGTGGTATATTACACTTTATGCCAGGTATATCTTTTAGTAAATCAATCATCATGTTTCTTCTTTTTAAGAAGGTTTCCTTCATTTCTTTTGTTGTAGATTTTGGTTCTGCAAGCATGGCTCTTTCTGTAGCTTTTTGAGCTATAGCACATGTTGCAGATGTAAACTGTCCTTGAATCTTGTTACAAGCTTTTGCTATCCATAGGGGTGCGCCAATAAATCCAACTCTCCATCCTGTCATTGCAAAACCCTTAGAAACTCCATTTACAGTAATGGTGCGCTCTATTAATGAAGGGATAGTTCCTATACTAAAATGTTTATCTGTAAAATTAATATGTTCGTAAATTTCGTCAGAAACAATATAAATATCAGGATATTTATCTAATATTTTGGCAATTTCTTCTAATTCATTTTGTGTATAAACAGTACCACTAGGGTTGCAAGGAGAACTAAAAATTAACATTTTTGTTTTGGGTGTGATTGCATTCTCAATCTGTTGTGGTGTTATTTTAAAGTCAGTATCAATTTTTGTTGCTATTTCAATTGGGATTCCATCTGCAAGTTTTATAATCTCTGCATAACTTACCCAATATGGGCATGGTAATAAGACTTCATCTCCAGCATTTAGTAGACATAAGCATACGTTAGCAATAGATTGTTTAGCTCCTGTTGAAGTTACAATTTGATTTAATGTAAACTCTAAATTGTTATCTCTTTTAAACTTTGCAGCAATTGCACTCCTTAATTCTGGTAATCCAGCAACAGGAGTATAATGAGAATAATTGTCATCAATTGCTTTTTTTCCAGCTTCTTTTATAAATTCTGGTGTGTCAAAGTCAGGCTCGCCAAGACTTAATGATATTACATTTATTCCTTTTGCTTGTAATTCTCTGCTCATTTGAGCCATAGCTAGAGTTGCTGATTCTGAAAGCCGATTTAATCTTTCTGATACTTTTTTCATATCCAGTTGTTTTAGAATGACAAAGATAGTATTTACATATTACATGTAATATTATGATTAGCATATTTTTATATCTTTACGTCATGAATAAAATGTTATTTTTTTTAGTATTTTTTATAAGTTTTGGTACTTCATATGGACAAAAGATTTATTTAGTAGATTATGCTAGTCAAGCAGATGTCAAGGTGTTTGTAGCAGATTATGAGAGTAGAGCAGATTTAGTAGTATATAAAGTAGATTACGAAAGTAGGGCAGGTAAGAATGATGGGAATTGGTTTTTTGTTGATTACGCAAGTAAGTCTGATAAGAAAATATTTTTTGTAGATTATGCTTTTCAATCAGATGTTATTATTTTTTTTACTAAATACCCTCATAATGCAGGCTGGAGAAGTAAAGAAAAAATACATTTATTTTATTAGATAATTACATAATGAATAAGAACGTTTTTGGAGAGCCATTGATTACTTGTAGTGTAAAACCTTTAACAGGTTTTTTTAGAGATGGTTGTTGTAACACTGATGATACAGATATTGGAATGCATACTGTTTGTGTAATTGTAAGTAAAGATTTTTTATTGTTTTCAAAAGCAGTGGGAAATGATTTGTCAACTCCAATACCTCAATATGGATTTGATGGATTAAAAGAGGGTGATAGATGGTGTTTATGTGCTTTAAGATGGAAAGAAGCATTAATTAATAATGTTGCACCAAAAGTAATTCTTGAAGCTACTAATGAAAAGACACTTAGCGTAATTGATATACAAGATTTAATTAAGTATTCTTACGAAAAAACTAAAAAATAGGATTAAAATTATTAGTATATTTTTATTATTGTATAATCATTAAAGCATTGAAAGTAAATGGTATATAGTTTTTCCTTTTATTAATTCTTCTTCTAGTAATTTGAGTTTTCCATTACTTGAATATGCTTTATATTTTTTATTTCCTAATTCTTCTTTTATTGCAAGATGTAGCCAGTATATATTTTGTTTTTTTCTATTTTGTATTTTCCATCCATTCATACTCATTTTTTCATCAAAGGATCTTATAATTTTATAAATTTCTTTTATCCCATTTTCCTCTAAAGCAGAGCAGGTTCCCACGTGAGGCACCCAGCAATTTTCCATCACAGGAAATAGATGTATAGCTCTTTTAAATTCTAAAGCTGCATTTTTTGCTTTTATTACATTTTCTCCATCAGATTTTGTAATGATAAGTGCATCTGCTAATTCCATAATTCCTCTTTTGATACCTTGTAGTTCGTCTCCTGCGCCTGCTAACATTAATAGTAAGAAAAAGTCAACTAAATTATTTGCAGTTGTTTCACTTTGACCTACTCCAACTGTTTCAATCAGTATTATTTCAAATCCTGCTGCTTCACATAAAATAATACTATCACGAGTATTATTAGTAACACCACCTAATTTACCATTATTTGGACTAGGACGTATAAATGCATTTTTATCATTAGAAAGTTCTAGCATTCTACTTTTGTCTCCCAAAATACTTCCTTTAGATTTTTCTGATGTAGGATCAATAGCTAGTACAGCTACTTTTTTTCCTTTACTAGTTAGTAGCTTGCCAAAACATTCTATAAAAGTACTTTTTCCAACTCCCGGAATTCCTGTTATACCTATTCTGAGAGAATCTCCACTTTTATGTAAACATTTTTTGATTAAATTTTGAGCTTGCTTTTCGTGTTTAGGTAATGCACTTTCAATTAAAGTTATGCCTTGTGCTAAGGCAGTGTTATTTCCATTGATTATTTGCTGAGCTAAGTCCATTAGTACACTGCAATTACAGACATTTCTATGTTAACATTTTTAGGTAGGCCTGAAACTTCAACAAGTTCTCTTGCAGGGTGATGGTTTTGAAAATATTTGGAGTAAACATTATTAATTTCATTATATTTTTTCATATCTTTTATGAATATACTACATTTTACTACATTAGTAAAATCCATTTTAACAGATTTTAATACTGCCAAAATATTCTTCATTACTTGATTTGTTTCATTAATAATATTATTAATTATTAATTCTTCTGACTTTGGATCTATTGCTATTTGTCCAGAGCAATAAAGTGTATTATCAATTAAAATTGCCTGACTATAGGGGCCTATTGCTGCTGGTGCTTTTTGTGTTGAAATTATTTTTTTCATATTAATTTTTGCCAAATATAGCACTTCCTATTCTAACCATATTACTGCCATGATTAATAGCTAGTTTATAATCGCTACTCATCCCAATAGATAAAATAGTTATATGACTGTTATATATTTTTTTAAATAATGTATTTATTTGTGAAAACTCTTTATTTATTTGTTTGGTTTTATCTGTAAATGTTGCCATTCCCATTAAACCAGATATTTTAACATTTGTATAGTCTTTAGAATTTTTTATTATTTCTTCAATGTCATTCATTTGAAATCCATATTTTGTTTTCTCTTTAGCTATATGAACTTGTAAAAGACAATTGATAATTCTGTTATTTTCTTTAGCTCTTTTATTTATTTCTTTAAGTAGTTTAGTAGAATCTACGGAATGAATTAAGCTGATAAAAGGAGCGATATATTTGACTTTATTAGTTTGAAGATGGCCAATCATATGCCATTGTATATCTGAAGGCAGTTCATTATATTTCTTTTGAATTTCTTGTACTTTATTTTCTCCAAAAATTCTGTGTCCTGAATTATATGCAGATAAAATATTAGAATTAGATTGCATTTTAGATACTACTACTAAAGTTACTTTAGAAGGAATACTATGCTTTATTGTATTAATATTTTCTACAATATTCATTATATTATAGGGTAGATGGTAAGACCTGAACGTAATTTTGGCTCAACATATGTGCTTTTTGGAGGCATTGTTTCGTTATTGTCAGCTACTTGTTTAATTAAAGATATAGGAATAGACTTTAGTATGAAGGCGACAGCATATTCTCCGCAATCTACTAGTTTTTTTATTGTTGTTAAAGGAATCGTGCCATTTAAGGATTTAATATCTTTATTTGTTCTCTCATCAATGATGTTTAATAGAGGATTAAGTATGTTTTCTGATAAAATAGATGGGTCTAAACTTCTAGAAATAGATGCGTATTTCTGTTTATTTGCAGTTAAAGAATACCATTTCTTATTTAAATACATACTGATTTCATTCTGTATATTTGGGGCATATGTTATTTTGTTTTTTTGGATAATAGTATATTTTTTTTTAATTTCTATTAATAATTCTTCTGGAGATAGTCCATTGAGATGTTTTACTAATCGATTAAAATTAAGGATTCTCAACTGATTTTCATCTATTAAATAACTCATAAAATAAGAGTTTAATAATGACTTATTATTTTTGAATAATAATGCAGATGAAGCACATCTATGATGTCCATCGGCTATATATATATATTTTATGTCTTTGAAAACATTTTTTATATTCTTGATGTCTAATTTATTACTAACTAACCATAGCTTATGCGTTGATTTATTTGTCGTTGTAAATTCATATTCAGATCTACTTTTAGTAAATTTTTCAAGTATTTTTTTAATATTTTCATTGGGTTCATGCGTAAGTAGGACTGGGTCCGCATTAAAACCAGTTGTTTCTAGATAATTGCAAAAAATTTCCTCTCTTTTTTTAATAGTTTGTTCATGTTTTTTTATATTATTAGATAGATAATCTTCTATTGATGCAGCGCCAATTATTCCAGTAAATGTATTTATTTGATTTCTATTTTGGTAGATGTAGAAATGTTCACTATCATCTTTTTTTAATATTTCTTGCTTTATAAATTCATCAAATCTTCTTTTCACGAGTTTAAATTTAGCTTTTCCAGTTTCTTTATTTGGATTATTGTAATTAGGATTTATAATATGCAAGAATGTATATGGGTTGTGATCTAGTTTTTCTTTTATAGTTTCGTCAGAATAAGTTAAATATGAACGAGATGCTACTAAGCTTGCTTTGTCTCTTGTAGGCCTTATTGCTTTAAACGGAATAATTTTTACCATTTTATTTTTTAAAGTGTAATGCAATTTGTTCAGCAAGTTCAATTCCAATTCTATTTTGAGCTTCTTTTGTATTTGCACCAATATGTGGTGTTAAACTGATTGCACTATGCATGCAAATATGTACGCTTGGGCTTGGTTCGTTGTCAAAGACATCTAATCCTGCATATGCTAATTTTTGTTTGTCTAATGCAAACATTAGGGCAGATTCATCAATTACACCTCCTCTAGAAGTGTTTATAATTCCTGCACCTGTTTTCATCCTTCCAATTTCTTTAGCACCTATTATTGCATTTTTTCCAGTTTTAGGAATATGTAATGTTAAGAAATCAGAATCAGAAAGAACTTTATCTAATTTTTTTGTTTCAATTGTAAAGGTTTTCTTATCTCCATTAAAGAAACTTAGTGTTATATCTTTCTCTGAGACAAATTTGTCATATGCTATTACTTTCATTCCAATTCCTATAGCTCTTTTAGCAACTTCTTCTCCTATTCTACCAAATCCAATAATACCAAGAGTTTTTCCTGATAATTCTTGTCCGTTTGAATATGATTTTTTTAGTGCTTTGAATTCAGAATCTCCTGATAGAGGCATTTTTCGATTACTGTCAAATAAAAATCTTACCATACTTAATAAATGAGCAAATACAAGTTCTGCTACTGAAACTGAACCAGCAGCGGGAGTGTTAATTACATTAATTCCTTTTTTACGAGCATAATCAACATCAATATTATCCATTCCAACTCCTCCTCTTCCTATTATTTTTAAATTTGGACAGTCATTAATTAGTTTTTTTCTTACACTAGTAGCACTCCTCACTAATAGTACTTCGTATTTCTCTTTATTTATTGCGTTAATTAGATCGTCTTGTTTAACATTTTCTGTTACAACATTAAATCCTTTTTCTTTTAATAAATCTAAGCCTCCTTTTGAGATTCCATCATTTGCTAATATCTTTATCATTTTATTTTTTTTTCAAGTTTATTCATTATATTTATCAAGACTTTAATACTATTGATTGGCATTGCATTATAGATTGATGCTCTATACCCTCCAACCGATCTATGACCTTTGATACCACTAATTCCAGCTTTTTCACACATATTATTGAATATATTTTCCTTACTACTATCATTTAGTAAGAAACATATATTCATATCTGAACGATCTTCTTTTTTAGCTGTTCCTGTAAATAGAGAGTTTCTATCAATTTCATTGTATAATAATTTAGCTTTTTCTTGATTTATTTTTTCTATTTTTTCAATACCTCCAAGATCTTTTAGCCATTGTAATGTAAGCATAGAAACATAAATTGGGAATACTGGCGGAGTATTGAACATACTATCTTTACTGATATGTGTTTTGTAATCTAACATGGTTGGTATTTCTCTACCTGTTTTTCCAAGAATATCATCTTTTATGATAACTAAAGTTGTACCAGCAGGGCCCATATTTTTTTGTGCTCCTGCATATATTATATCAAAATCCTTGACATTAATTTTTCTGCTAAATATATCTGAGCTCATATCACAAATCATAAGTGTTGGACAATACGGAAATGTTTTCATCTGTGTGCCATATATGGTATTGTTTGAAGTACAATGGAAATAATCCATGTCGCTAGAAATTTTATATCCTTTAGGGATATAATTATAATTATTGTCTGAAGAATCTGCAAGTATTTTAACTTGGCCTATTTTTTTAGCTTCTATAATTGCTTTTTTTGACCATGAACCTGTATTTGTGTAGGCTGCAATTCCATTCACTTTCATTAGATTTAATGGTACCATTAGAAATTCTAAACTTGCGCCACCTTGTAAGAATAATACAGAATATCCTTTAGGAACTTTTAGAAGTTCTTTTACTAAACTCTTTGCTTTATTCATCACATCAACAAATGGTTGACTTCTATGTGAAATTTCAATTAGCGATAAGTATTCATTATTAAAATTAAGTATTGCTTTAGATGCTTTATCTAAAACTTCTTTAGGTAAGATACACGGTCCTGCTGAAAAATTGTGTTTTTTCATTGTTATTTTATTCGTTCTATATAAGTTTTTTTTGCAGTGTCAATTTTAATTTTATCTCCTTCATTGATAAATAATGGCACATTTATCTTTGCACCACTTTCCGTTGTAGCAGGTTTTGTTGCGTTTGTTGCGGTATTTCCTTTTACACCAGGTTCAGTGAATGTAATTTTAAGTATTACATGTGAAGGAACTTGCGCGGATAATGGAATCCCTTTATCGGCGTGAAATAATACTTCAACTGTTTCTCCTTCCTTTAAAAATTCTACATTTTCAATGAAATCTTTTTGCATCATGATTTGTTCGTAGTCTTCATTATTCATTAGATGAAAATCATTTCCTTCTGCATATAAAAATTGATATTTTCTATTTTCTATTCTAATAACATCAATTTTCACTCCTGCTGTAAATGTATTTTCAAGTAGTCTTCCTGTATTAAGGTTTCTGATTTTTGTGCGTACAAATGCTGGCCCTTTTCCTGGTTTTACATGTAAAAAAGATTCGATTTTCCATGGTTCACCATTATGATTAAAACAAAGTCCGTTTCTAAAGTCTGATGTTGTTGCCATTTTATTATTTTTGATTAAATCCTTTCATTATTCCTCTTCCAGAATTTTGTATAAATGATATTATTTCATCTCTTTCTGGAGAAACATTAATTTCAGTTTCTATTTTTAATACAGCTTGGGTATTATTATTGTTTTTTTGATACAATATTCTAAATATTTCTTGTATTTCTTGTATCTTTTTATCAGAAAAACCTCTTCTTCTAAGTCCTATTGAATTAATTCCTACAAACGATAGTGGTTCCCGTGCAGCTTTAACATAAGGGGGGACATCCTTTCTTACTAGTGATCCTCCTGATATCATTGCATGTTGTCCAATACTAACGAACTGATGTACTGCTGATAACCCTCCAATTATTGCAAAGTTTCCAATTTTAACATGACCCCCAAGTGCTACACTATTAACTATAATACAATTTTCACCAATAATACA
>MDTB01023091.1_pt1 | contig 19649 bp, 18 predicted proteins | sample 811161 | NCBI WGS metagenome assembly MDTB01 (sample SAMN05326650, study PRJNA326480) | marine metagenome | isolation source: seawater | place: Mediterranean Sea | collected 2009 | reverse complement strand
GTAATCTTTTTATTAGAATTTAAAGTATTTAATTCTTTATTATTCTTATTTATTGTATAAGAACCATAAATATAGTTTGAAAAAAACAAGAATATTAAAAGAAAAAAAATTGATAAGTTAAATTTTTTTTTTATTATTATAAATAATGGCAAACAAAAAATAGTTATTGTTAATAAATTAAAAGAAAACAAACCAAATATATTTAGCGCTTGTAATATTTCCGTCGACCAAGACCAGCTATACGCCCATAAATTCCAAGGAAAGCCTGTCAAAATTTTACTTCTTAGATAGTCTATAAAAGCAAATGATGCACAAAAAAATAGAATTGAAGCAAAGTTGTTTTTTAAAAATGGACCAACAATTATTGTTCCTATTCCGAAAAATAGGCCCAGAAATATTGGCAAAATAATTATAGTAAATGGTATTAAGTGCCTGAAGTCATCATCAAATGTTAAAGAGTAAGAAATCCAATAAGTTCCTGATAGAAAAAATCCTACTCCAAAAAGATAACCAATTAAGAATAAATTTATTAAGTAGGGTTTTTTTCTATAAATATTTTTAGACTTTTTATTAACATATGTGAGCATCAAAAATAGTGAAGGGATGATTAAAAAGTTTATAATCGTTAGATTAAAAGGTTGAAAAGTAAAAACTGATAAAAGACCCAAAAGAAAAGGCATAAAGAAGACTAAGGCTAAACGACTATTTAAGATTTTTTTTATTAGCATTTAGTTTATTGATTTAAAAAACATATTTTCTACTTTTTTCATCTTTAAATAATCTTTATTAATCTTGTGACGATATCCTAACAAATGTACAAATCCGTGTAACCAAATTTTGTCCAATGTTATTTTTGTCAAGCATTCTTTTTGATTAAGTATTTTATTTAAATTAATTATTATGTCTCCTAGGTAAACTAATTCATTATTTTTAAGCAGATTTAATATTATATTTTTTTTATGAGATGGAAAAGACAAGACATCTGTTGTTTTGTTCTTTTTTCTAAATTTATTATTTAAACTCTTAATTTGTTTGTCTCCGGATAGCAGTAATGTAAATTCAATATTTTTATTTTTAAAAAAAGTATTATTTTTATCTAATTTTTTTACTTTTTTTACAAGGTAATTCTTGGGATTTGAAATATACTTTTTCCAGTTTTTATTACTGACTAAAACATTAATTTTTATCATCAGTATATTTTTGATATGCCTGTATAATTTTTGAAACTAAAGGATGTCTAACTACATCGGTGTGATCAAATTCGATTATTCGAATTTCTTTTATTTTACTGAGTATGCTTTTTGACTTAATTAATCCTGAGTGTGATTTATTTATCAAATCAATTTGAGATGGATCTCCATTAACTACAAGTTTAGAGTTTTCACCAATTCTGGTTAAAAACATTTTTATTTGAGTATCCGTAGCGTTTTGGGCCTCATCTAAAATTGCAAAACAGTTTTTTAATGTCCTGCCACGCATAAAAGCAAGTGGTGCTATTTCTATTTCACCAGTTTCAATTTTTTTATCGATTTTGTCAGCCCCAAATAATTCATACAAGGCATCGTAAAGTGGCCTTAAATAAGGATCAACTTTTTCTTTCATGTCACCTGGTAAAAAACCAAGTTTTTCTCCTGCTTCTACTGCTGGTCTTGACAGAATAACTCTTTCAATTTTCTTTTCCATCAAGAGAGTTACAGCTACAGATACAGCAAGAAAACTTTTTCCTGTTCCTGCTGGTCCAAGTGCCATGGTAATTTCATTTTCTCTTAAGGCCTTTATATACTCTGATTGTTTTCTTGATCTTGCAATAACAGATTTTCTTGGTGTTTTTATCAATTGCGCAAAAGATTGAACATTTGTATCACTTTCTGTTGGTATATCTTTTTTCACAGATAATATTATATCACTTTTCTCTATACTATTGGTTAAAAGAAACTTATTTACAAGAAATTTAATAGCATCAGAAACTGTAGCTAAATCTTCTGGCTTGCCTTTTGCAGTAATCGAATTTCCCCTAAAAAATAATTTAACTTTAGATAGTTTTTCTAGCTCAATTAAATTTTTATTAAAGGCCCCGAGTATAGATAAAAGAATATCATTATCCAAAATTTTAATATTGCTCGTTTCTTTGTCAATTTTCTTAATGATTAGTGTTTGCTCTAATTTACTAATTTCTGACATCTTTTAAGCTGCACATTCCTTTTCATTTACTATTTCACCAAATAGTGTGTTGCTATTAAAACTATTAATTTTTGTATTAATTATCTTGCCTGTTATATTTTCTCGGCTATAAACAATGATAGAGTTTGAAAATTCGTCTCTTCCAAAATATCTATCTTTTTGTCCCAGTTTATTTTCAAATAAAACTTTTGTTTCTGCATTTAGTAGACTCCTTCTATAATCTTTTTTTATTTCATCTGAAAGTTCTTGAAAGATCTTAAGTCTTTTTTTAGCTATTTCTTTTTCTATGGAAGAAAGTCTGTTAGACGGTGTTCCTGGCCTGGCGCTGTAAATGAAAGAATAAGAGTTAATAAATTTTACTTTTTTAAGTAAATTAATAGTATCAACAAAGTCTTGTTCTGTTTCGTTAGGATATCCTATAATAAAATCACTAGAAAATTTTATATTAGTCTTTTTGTTTTTTAATCTTTCTATTATAGATAAATATTCCTCTACGCTGTGCTTTCGATTCATCGATTTTAATATTTTGTTTGACCCACTTTGTACTGGCAAATGAAGTAAAGGCATGAGCTTATGACAATTTTTATAAGCTTCTATTAAATCCTCTGTCATGTCTTTTGGGTGGGAAGTTGTAAATTTAATTCTTTCAAGTCCTTTTATATTGTTTAATGTATAAATAAGATCAGAAAGCTTATTTTTTCCGTGTTTATAGGCGTTAACGTTTTGTCCAAGTAATGTTATTTCTTTCACTCCATTTTCTATTAACTGCTTTACTTCAATAATTATTTCTTCAAGCGACCTTGAGTATTCTGGACCTCTTGTATAAGGCACCACGCAAAAGTTACAAAACTTATCACAACCTTCTTGTATAGTTATAAATGATGATATTTTTGAATTACTATTTCTAAATAAATTTAATTTATCAAATTTTTCAATTACATCAAAATCTGTGTTATTAAATCTATTCTTTGAAACTTCTGCTTTTTTTATTATTTTAGGAATCTCATGGTAAGATTGTGGTCCAATAACTGCATCTATGTACTTCTCTTGTTTCAACATCTCATCTCCCTCGGCTTGTGCTACACAACCAGTTATTATCAATATTGGTTTTTTTTTATTCCTAAATTCCTTTTTCACTCTTCCTATATCGTGATATACTTTTTCAGTAGCTTTTTCTCTTATGTGACAAGTATTTAATACATAACAATCAGCGTAATTAATTTTTTTTGTTGGCTCATAATTAATAGTTTTAACTAAGTCTAAAATACGATTACTATCGTACTCATTCATTTGACACCCGAATGTTTTGATGAAGATTTTTTTAGACAAATTATTTTTTTATTTTTGAGCCATAAAGCTCGAGTTTGTGGTCAACTAATTTATATCCTAACTTTTGAGCTATCTTATTTTGAAGTTCTTCAATATCTTTATCAACAAACTCTATTATTTCACCGCTATTGATATCTATAAGATGGTCATGATGCTCTTCAGTTGATGGCTCGTACCTAGATTTCCCTTCTTTGAAGTCATGTCTCTCAATAATACCTGACTCCTCGAGAAGTTTTACTGTTCTATAAACTGTCGCAATACTAATTTTTTTATCTACTATACTTACTCTCTTGTGAAGCTCATCTACGTCTGGATGATCTTTTGATCCGTAAGTAGTTTTAGACTCTGACATTATCCTAGCAATTATTTTTCTTTGGTCGGTAAGTCTTACACCTTTTTTTTTACATTTTTCTTCGATTGAACTCATAATATATCCTAATTTAACTTATATAGACTGGTTTAATCAATTTATTTTCTACTAAATTATTTTTAATTAAAAATTCTATGTTTTTAAGGTCAAATTTTGGTAAATCTGAATTTTTATATCCATAAAGTTTAACACATTTTGATATTTGAATTCCTTTTGCGACTGAAAGCGATACTCTTAGGGAGGAAAAACTTCCGGGTCCATTATTTACTAAAATAGAAAAATTTTTATCAATATTCACACAGTGTTTTGACAAAAAATCTGAAATATTACTAACAAGTGTTTCTTTGTTATTTTTACTATTAGTTTGAAACTTTTGAGTAAAAAAATTATTATTTGTTTTTAAACCAATTAGGTCATTTTTGCCAGTGAAACTTATTATTAAAAAATCATTTATCATATTATTATTTGTAATTTTTACTTTTTTTTCTAAAATTTCTTACTCTAATTCTTTGCATGTAGATGACTACGGTATTATTGCGTTAATGTACCACAGATTTGAGGAAAACAAATACCCTTCTACTAATATTAGAATAAACAATTTCAAAGAACATGTTAATTTAATTAAGAGTAAGAATTTTTATTTCGTAAATGCTAATAAGTTTGAAAATGATCTTAAGCTTAATAAAGAAAAAAAGAAAGTTTTATTAACTATTGACGATGCGTTTTTATCATTTTATCAAAATGCGTGGCCTTTTTTAAAACAGGAAAAAATACCCTTTATACTTTTTGTTAGTACTAGAGAAGTAGGAAAATTTAATTACATGACCTGGGATCAAATTAGAGAAATTGCTAAAGAAGAATTTGTTCACATAGGAAACCATAGTCATTCACATGAATATCTTGCTGATATGCCGTCAAATGTAATAACTGAGGATATTAGTAAATCAATTGCAATACTAAAAAAAGAAATTGGAAAAAAATCAGATTTCTTTTCTTACCCTTTTGGTGAGTATAATCTTGATTTTAAAAAAATTATTATAGATAAAGGCTTCAAGTATGCTTTTGGCCAACATTCAGGTGTTAGTGATGAAACAAAAGATTTTTTTGAACTTCCCAGATTCCCAATAAACGAAAAGTATGGTGAAATTAAAAGATTTAAAACAATTTTAAATACTCTACCTTTGAAGTATAAAAATATTTCTCCTTCTGAAAAATATATTAATGAAAATACAAACCCGCCAAAAGTAATAATTGAATTTTATAATGATATTAATAATTTAAAAAATCTTACTTGTTATTCCAACGAGGAGGATAAGTGGCGCAAATCAGATATTAAATTTATTGAAGATTTTAAAATTCAAATTAATTTAAAAGGCAAGTTTACTACAGAAAGAGGTCGCATAAATTGTTCTTTAAGAGAAGTTAACGGTGCGTGGAGATGGCTCGGCATGCAGTTTGTTGTATCTGAAAAATGAAACTAAAGATTTAATTGTTTTTTAATTACTGAATTTGTTAACCTTACGTCCTCAAATTCTTCGAGTGAATTTTGTTGCATCATTTGAGCTAAAACTTTTGTATATTCGGATCCAGTTTGTGCGTAAGATTCTAGTGTATGAATTAGCTTTATTCCTTCGATAGACCTATTCTTTGATCTTAATTTATTTCTTTTGTCTCTAAATTCTTTATAACTTTTATGAGTATTTAGGTTATTTTTGTAAGCCTTAACTGAGGCTCTTAATATTGGAAACCTCAAAACTTTATGATTTTGTGTTTTAGATCTATCTAGCGGAGCTATTCCAGAACCATTCCATGTCCATTGACCAAAAATTGCGTTTCCTTCTAAAGCAAATCTTGATGTTCCCCAGCCACTTTCTTTAGCAGCTTGCGCTATTGCTATGGAGATAGGGATAATATCCATTCTTTTGTCAAGTTCTGATACACTGCCGTTAGTTACCTTATATTCTTTAAACTTTTGTCTTAACCATAATTTTTCTTTATCATTGGTCATCTTCTTTTTACTTACTATCTTAAATTTTCTTCTGTCATCTAATATTTTTTGATTTTCAGCGACCACTAAAGGAAGAACTATCTTTATAAATGTTTCTTTTTTTAGTTTAACGCTAGAAATTTCATCAAGATCTTTTGGAAATTGAGTAAAGTATATAGGTTTAACTAGTTTTTCTCTTCTCACTTTTTTTAAATCATATTCTACATCGTCAAATAAAGATAAAACTGTCTCTGTCTTCAAATTCAAATCAGGCAAAACAAATTCTTTCACCTTTTTGTTTTTAGTCGGAGCTTTAGCAATTTTTTCCGCTGATTTATCAAGATCTTTCTTAGGAGCTTTAGCCTTTTTCTCTTTTAACTCAGTTGACTTTTTCTCAGGAATTTTAACTATCTTTTTTTGAGTTTTGATATTTTTGTTCTCATTGAGATCTATTTTAACTTCATTCTGCTCTGTCATTATATTTCTAACTTGGCTCCCACCTATGAGAATTAAAAAAATGAAAGTAAATGCAACAGTTCCTGCAACAACTTTATTGGCCTTTTTTTCTTCTACTTTAAAATTATAAGCATTATTTAAAATATTAATAATAGTCTTATTGATCCACTTAAAAAGATTATAAAAACTATTAAGAATAAAAATAAAAAAACCTTTAATATTTTTTGCAGGTCTTAAAAAAACAAACTTAATAGTTTGATTTTTTAAATGGATTAAATAGTTATTAATTGAGTTACCTAAATAATTAATTGGCCTGGTTATTTTTTTTGAATGTATTTCCAAAATGCTTTTATTAATTTCTGTTGGAATCGGAACTTTATTTTTTTTTAAAATATGTTCTATTTGCGCTGTAGTTAAATATTTTTTATTTTTAATATAAGATTGTACGTCTGATATTTTATATATTTTCGATAATTCTAGTAATTTATCTCTGTAACTTGTATTTTTTTTCATATAATTAATTTGCTTCTACAGACTTTACTTCTTTTACATAATGACAAAGCAAATTTTGAACACCTTGCTTTAAGGTCATTAAAGAACTTGGACACCCCGAACAACTTCCTTGGAGTTCGACTTTTACAACTCCATCTTCAAAAGATTTGAACTTGATATCACCGCCATCTCTTGCTACAGCGGGTCTAACCTTGCTATCTAGCACTTCTTTAATTTGTTTAATTGTATCATTTTCATTTTTATCATTTAATTTCTCATTTTCTTTAACTTTTAATATTGGTTCTTTATTTTTTTCAAAATAGTCATTCATGTGAGAAATTACCATTGGCTTCAAAACATCCCAAGAAACTTCGTTAGTTTTTTTAACAGAAAGGAAAGTTTTAGATAATAGTACTAGCTCTACTCCTTTGAAGTTTAACAAGTCTTTTATGAAATTATTCTTGATAGTCGAGGTATCTTTTTTTTGAAATTCCTCTGTCCCAATGTCGGAGATTATTTTTTCTGACAAAAATTTTAAAGAATCTGGGTTAGGTGTTTGTTCTGTTACTATCATATTTGCTTGATGTTATATTATATTAAAGATTTATATTAAACCAACTATATCACGAATTTTTTTTAAGTTTTCCTCAGCTTTAAGTTGTGCTTTTTCAGTGCCTTTATTCAAAACTTCTAATAAATGTGCCTTGTCTTTAAGAAGTTTATCAATTTCTTTACCTATAGGACATATTTCACTTACAATTACGTCTGAAAGCCTTTTCTTAACATAAGAAAAATCCTTACCGTTCATTTCTTTTATTACATTATTAAGAGAAACCTTGCTGATATCTGCAAAAATATTTAGAAGATTTAGTGCTTCTGGTCTTTTTTTTAAATCTATTTCATTATCTGGTATCGGAGCACTATCAGTTTTAGCTTTCTTAATTTTTTTTACTATTTCGTCAGCAGTATCCTTAAGATTTATTCTTGAGTAATCTGACTCTTCTGATTTGCTCATCTTTTTCGTCCCATCACGCAAACTCATAACTCTCGATATATTTTTTTGTATCAAGGGTTCAGGCAAAGGAAAGAAATCATTACATTTAAAATCTTTGTTGAATTTTTGAGCGATATCCCTTGAAAGTTCTAAATGTTGTTTTTGATCAGCTCCTACTGGGACATGTGTTGCTTTATAAAGAAGAATATCTGCGGCCATCAAATTTGGGTATATATATAATCCTACACTCGCTTTCTCTTTGTCAGATCCAGCTTTATCTTTAAATTGCGTCATTCTATTTAACCAACCTATTCTTGAGATGCAGTTTAAAATCCAAGCAAGTTCTGCATGTCCGCTGACGGAAGATTGATTAAAAATAATACTTTTTTTATAATCTAAGCCGGATGCAAGAAATCCAGCTGTTGTTTCTAAAATATTTTCTTTTAAATTTTTCGGATTTTGAAAAACTGTGATTGCATGAAGATCGACAACACAATAAATACAACTCATTTCTTTTTGAAGAGATACAAAATTTTTTAAAGCACCTAAATAATTACCTAAATGCAAATTGCCCGTTGGTTGAACGCCAGAAAATATCAATTTTTTAATATTCATATTAATTTAGCTTATAATTTTTAATCTTTAAAACACCTAATAAATAACATGATATTAAATAAATTGTTGCTACAAAACTTACAATAAATAAAAGGTAAAAAGACTTATATTTATTGCTGTAGTTTAGGTTTTCTGCAAAAAAGTCTAATCCAAATGAGAAAATTAAAGACATAAAAATTGTTGAAAGGAAAATTTTAACAATATTTTTAAAAAACATTGTTTGAAGTAAAAGGAATCTATTTCTACTTAATAAAAATAAATACACTAAAACTCCAGCCCAAGTAGATAATGAGGTCGCTATTGGAATTATAATAAATCCTACGTCTTTAAAGAAAATTAAACTTAATGATACATTTAGTGCAACTACAAAAACCGACAGATAAAAAGGAATTTTTGTATTATTTCTAGCAAAGAAAAAATTGGATAAAACTTTAATTAAAGCAAATGCTGGTATTCCATATCCAAAAAATTTTAGTGCCGCTGCAGTCATTATAACATTTTCTTTTGAAAATGATCCGTAACCAAATAATGCATTTACTATTTGTTCTGAGGCAATAATTAACCCAAGACTTGCAGGTATTGATAATAATAAAGATAGTTCAATCGATCTATTTTGTATGTTTGATACTTTAAAAATATTTTTTCTTTTAATTGCTTCCGAAAGTATTGGTAAAGAAACAGTTCCTACGGCTATACCTGCTATTGCAAGATTAATTTGATAAATCCTATCAGCGTAATATAAATATGAAACTGCACTAGCCTCAAAGGATGCAATAATTGTTCCAACCAAAATATTTATTTGGGTTACACCAGATGAGAAGATACTTGGTAAGAGTTTTTTAAAAAACAACTTTAGTTTTGATTTAATAACAATTTTAAATTTTATTGATGGTTTATAGTAATTTTTTGTACAAATTATTAAAAAAAATAATTGAATTAAACCTGCTAAAGTTACAGAGTAGGAAAGATTTTTTGCAAAGTTTAAATTTAAAATGTATGAGACCATTAGACTTATTATTAATATAATATTTAAAATAATTGGTGCTGCAGCTGCAGCTGCGAATTTATTATTTGAATTTAAAACTCCAGAAAAAAACGAAGAAAGACTCACAAACAGCAAGAATGGAAAAGTAATTCTGGTAAATTCTACTGCTAAATTAAATTTTTCAGAATTTTCATAAAAACCTGGTGCTATTAAATACACTAAGTATGGAGTAAATATTTCAGCAAATAAAACTATTATTAATAATATTAAAGTTAGAAATGAAAAGACTTCATCAGCAAATTTTTTAGATTTTTTTCTGCTTAAAACTTTTTCTGATGTATAGCTTGGTATAAATGCTGCGTTAAAAGTGCCTTCTGCAAACAATCTTCTAAATGTATTAGGTAATCGAAAAGCTACAAAAAAAGCATCGGCAAAGATTGAGGCACCTAAAAAGAAAGCTATTAAAATATCTCTTATGTATCCGAGTACTCTACTTATTAGAGTATAAAAACTGAAAACTGATGCTGCTGATAATAAATTCATAATAATTCTAAATTAGGCCACAAATTAATAGTGATATATTCTAAATTATATTACATACTCAAAATTAATATGACTAAAAAATCTAAGATTGATCATTATTCTGATAAAGAAGCCTTAGACTTCCATGTAAAGGGAAAGTCTGGCAAAATTGAGGTTGTCTCTTCTAAGCCTTTAACAACAAAAAGAGATCTTTCCTTAGCTTATTCACCTGGTGTAGCGGCTCCAGTTAAAGAAATAGCTAAAAACCCAGAGTCGGCATATGACTACACAAGTAAAGGAAACCTGGTGGCAGTAATAAGTAATGGTTCAGCAATATTAGGTTTGGGAGATCTTGGTGCTTTAGCATCTAAGCCTGTAATGGAGGGAAAGGCAGTATTATTTAAAAGATTTGCAGATATAGACTCTATTGATATTGAAATAGAATGTTCTGACTCTGATGAGATTATAAATACAATTAAAAACATTGGAAATACTTTTGGTGGTATCAACCTTGAAGACATTGCTGCACCGAACTGTTTTATAATAGAGCAAAAATTGAAACAAGTTTTAGATATACCTATATTTCATGATGACCAACATGGTACAGCCATAATTACTACTGCGGCTTTAATTAACGCGTTGGATATCTCCAAAAAAAAAATTAGTGAAGTAAAAATTGTTGTAAATGGTGCTGGTGCCTCCGCTCAAGCTTGTGCTAATCTTTTTAAAAGTTCTGGAGCTAAATCAGAAAATATTATTATGTGTGACCGAAAGGGAGTTATTTTTAAAGGAAGAGAAAATATAGATCAATTCAAGTCTTCACACGCAATTGAAACTAAATTAAAAACTTTAAATGAAGCAATGAAAGGAGCGGATGTTTTTTTAGGTCTTTCAGCCAAAGATTGTGTATCGAAAGAAATGGTAAAATCTATGGCAAAAAATCCAATAATGTTTGTTTGTGCCAACCCGGATCCAGAAATTAGACCTGAAGAAATTCAAAAAGTTAGATCTGATGCTATTATCGCAACAGGCAGATCAGATTATCCAAATCAAGTTAATAACTTAATTGGATTTCCTTATATTTTTAGAGGAGCTCTGGATGTAAGGGCCAAAGAAATTAATGAAGGCATGAAAATAGCAGCAGCAAATGCAATTGCTCTTTTAGCTAGAGATGATGTTCCGGATGAAGTTGTTTCTGCTTATGGTGGTGATAGACCAAAATATGGAAAAGAGTATATTATTCCATCAACATTTGATCCAAGACTTATAAGCGTTATTCCTGTTGCTGTAGCTAAAGCGGCAATGAAAAGTGGTGTTGCTAGAAAAAAAATTGAAGACTTTGATGCTTATAAAGATGAACTAACTAATAGACTAGATCCCTCTATGTCTCTTATGCAGGGAATCAATGCAAAAGTGCGAAAAGACCCTAAAAGAGTTATATTTGCAGAGGGAGAAGATGTGAATATGCTAAAAGCAGCAATAGAATTTGGTAAAAATAAATTAGGTATACCTATTTTAATCGGAGCAGAAAAAAGAATAAGGGAACAGCTTAAAAAGATTGGACTTGATGAAAACTATAAGATTCAAATTGTAAATTCTACAGATAAAGAAAAGAGAGAGAAATACGTAAAATATTTGTATAAAAAATTACAAAGAGAAGGGCAACTAGAAAGAGATGTGGACCGATTAGTTAGGAATGACAGAATAGCGTGGGGTTCGTCTATGATTGCTTGTAATGATGCTGACGCTATGGTTACTGGAAACATAAGACACTACGCCGCTTCTATAGAAAAATTAAAAAAAGTCGTTGACTCTAGGCCGGGGGAGGAAATTTTTGGAATGACTATGATGGTTTCAAAAGGTAAAACAATCTTGGTAGCAGATACAAATGTTAAAGATTTTCCTTCTGCAAAAAGACTAGTTAATGTTTCAAAATCCTGTGTCAGAGTTGCTAGATTGTTTGGCTTTGATCCTAAAGTTGCTTTCTTATCTCACTCAACATTTGGTAAACCCGTGTCAAAAAATACCAAACATGTAAGGGATGCAATAGATTTATTAAAAAGTGAAAAACATGATTTTGATTTTGATGGCGAAATGCAGCCTGATGTAGCCTTAAATCCAATTTACAAAGAAATCTATCCTTTTTCAAAAATAGTTGGAAATGCAAATATATTAATCATGCCTGCTTTACATAGCGCGGCAATATCCACTAAACTTATGAAATCTTTCGGTGGAGCTAAACTTATTGGGCCACTTTTAATTGGACTTGGTTTACCTATTGAGGTTGCTCCATTAAGATCAAGTACATCGGACATATTGAACCTAGCTTCTATTGCGGCTTATTCTTCAGGTGTAATTGATTACAACAAAAGTTAAGTTTTATTTCTGCTTAATTCTGATACTAAATAAATTGAAGGAATTACTTCCTCGACATCATATATTTCATTGGCTTCACTTATTACTTCTTTCTTCTCAGCTTCATCCTCTGCAATCCCAAAGATAAAAATTTTTTTATTTATTGTTTCCAAAGTATAGTTTGAAGACTTAGTGATCTTATTTAAAATTAAAGCTGTTCTTAGCTGAGATGTAATAAATATATCCTTTGCAGTACTTTTAAAATTAGACTGACCTTTTATTTCGATAGCATTCTTGACTGACCTTACACCTTTTGTTTCCCATGCTAATTTAGTAATTTGTATTTTTTCTTCTGGAGCATCAACCTTTCCAGTTAAAAATATCCGGCCATCCAAAACTTCTGCAGCGACTGATAAGAAATATTTTTTTTGATTAAGAGTCAATCGTGCTATTAAATTTTTTTGCATTATAACGTCATCAATTTGCATGCCTACTGTTCTAGGGTCAAAAGATATACTCACTCCCTTACCAAAAGTTTTTAAGTTAGGTTGACAAGAGCATAGGAATACAAAGATTAATAATAAATTAAGTATTTTTTTCATTTTTTATGTCCAGACAAATTGAATAAATTTTATTTTTTGCTATTTTTTCTTTTTTTGAAATTAACTCAACCACATCTTTTAAACTATATTTTTTTAAATATTTTTTGGCTTGATTCTTTATATCAAAATTATCAACTAATTGTTTTTTTATTTTCTTTTTTGAAATTATAACTGTTAACTCTCCTTTTAATGGAGTTTTAAATAATTCTACGTCCTCAAGATTTTCTCTATAAAATGTTTCATGTATTTTAGTCATTTCTCTAGCAATTAAAATCTTTCTTTCTGTAAAATATTTTTTAAAACTTTTTAGATAAAAGTTAATTTTAACTCCAGGTAAGAAGAAAATAATAGAAAAATCATAATTTGTTAACTCTTTTAGTTTTTTATTAAGTTCTTTTTCAGTTTTAGGTAAAAACCCATAAAAGAAAAATTTATCTTCAAACCCCGAAATACTTATAGCTGTGGTTATTGAAGAAGCTCCTGGAATTGGGTAAATTTTTATTTTATTTTTTATACATTCATTAACAAGTATTCTTCCCGGGTCAGAAATTGCGGGTGTACCAGCATCTGATATCAATGACAAAATTTTGCCCTTATTTAAATGTTCAATGATTTTATTAAGTTCCTTTTTTTCGTTAAATTTGTGATAAGAAATTAATTTTTTATTGATTTTAAAATGATTTAGTAATTTTAATGAGCGTCTTGTATCTTCACAAAGTATGAGGTCAGAATTTTTTAATACTTCTAGAGACCTTAATGTTATATCATTAAGATTGCCAATTGGAGTAGAAACTATGTACAAACCTGATTTAAAAGTATTCATTTAATATGATTAAAAAAGTAATTCTATATTTATCTTATATATTCATTTTTTTTAACTCTAATTTACTAAGTAGCGAAAATGATAAAGAACTTAAAATTGGTTTATTGGCTCCCTTTTCAGGAGAATATAGGAGTTTGGGCAATTCATTACTTTTTTCAATACAGCTAGCCCTTGATGAAATAGGGGATAAAAATATTAAAATAATCCCTAGAGACTCTGGTTCAGATGAAAAAGACAAATTAACTAAAGGAATTCAAGAAATTGTTGAAGCCGGTGCTAAAGTAATAATCGGTCCAACTGACTCTAATAATTTTGAAGAATTAAACAGATACAAAGATATAATTTTTATTTCTCTTTCGAATAAAGAACCAGCTATTAAAGGTAATATAATCAGTATTGGTATAAGTCTGGAATCCCAAATTGCTGCTTTAGAAAAACTTGTATTAAGTCAAAAAAGAAAAAAAACTATTATAATGTATCCGGATAATGAATATTCAGAATTTATTGATAAAAAAATAAAAAAAATTAAATTAAATAACTACAAAGTTTTTAAATACAGTCCAAACCCAAAAGTTCTTACTGGAGAAATAGAAAAACTTACAAATTATGCACAAAGGAAAAGAAATCTAGAAAATAGAAAAAAATTACTTGAAGATAAAGAAGACTCACAATCAGAAAGAGAACTTAAAAAACTTGAACAAATATATACTATTGGAAATGTGAACTTTGATTCTTTAATTATAATTGACTTTGGTAATAGTTTAAAAAGTGTATTGGCTTCCTTGGTGTTCGCGGATGTTGATGATGAAAAAGTTTTGTTTACAACAGTAAACCAGTGGTTTGATAAAAGTATATTTTACGAGAATTCAGTAAAAAACCTTTTTTACCCTTCGGTAAATTTAAAAAATTTCAAAAAATATAATGAAGAATATTCTAAATCGTTCGGTCTCCAACCAACAGAGATAACAATTTTAGCCTATGACGCTCTAGGTTTGATTTACTATGTGTGGAAAAAAAATAAGGGAATAAACTCAATTAATAACTTTTTTATTAAAGACAAAATTAAAGGTAAAATAGGTACTTTTAGTTTTAATGACAATAGGGTTTTTCAGGAATTAAAAATTTACAAAACTGAAAATAAAAAGTTTAAAGAATATTAGTTTTTTTAATAAGTTTTTTGTAAGCAATAAATCTGTGATCTATCAAAATTTTTTTCTTCTTGCTCATTTGACCGAAGGTAATTTTGTAATTTTTTGGAATAAATATCGAGTCATAGCCAAATCCATTGTTTCCTAAAATTTTATTTGAAATTTTTCCTTGTATTTGACCCTGTACATTTATGAATTTCCCTTTATAAATTTTCATACTCAGGCAACACGTAAAAGTTGCGTTTGTACTCTTCCTTTTTTTTCCTTTTGCATAGACTAAGTTAACAATCTTCTTCATTGCTTTTTTAAAACCTCCATTTTTTTTTGCAAACCTCGCTGAATGTATTCCTGGCTTATTACTTAAACATTTAATCATAAGACCAGAGTCATCACTTATAGCCGTCATTTTCGAATGTTTGCTAAAATAGCTAGCTTTTAATTTTGCATTTGCCAAAAAACTTCTGCCTGTTTCTTTAGGGCTTTTAATTTTAAGTTTCAAAGGAGATATCTTTTGTATTTTTTTAGGTAACAAAAAGCTTAATTCTTTAAATTTTCCGCTATTATGTGTTCCTATTAAAATTTTTTTAATTTTTTTCATTTGTCTCTAGTAATTGGATATTTTGATACTATATAGCAAATATAATGGAAGAAGAATTAAAAAATAAAAACGTAAATCCAGAAGATGCCAATGAAAATGTAGTTGGAGGAGGAGAAGTTAAAAAACAATCTCTAGAAGAAAAATTGAAAGATACTGAAGATAGACTATTAAGATCTTTAGCAGAAACAGAAAATCAAAGAAGACGTTTTGAAAAAGAAATTAAAGACGCCCTTGAGTATGGTGGCTTCAATTTTGCCAAAGAAATGTTATCGCTTTTAGACAATCTACAGAGAGCCAAAATATCTCTTAAAAATGATGTCTCACTTACAGACAGCAAAGATTTAGAAAAATTTTTAAAAAATATAGATATCATTGAAAAGGATATGGTCACTATTTTTGAAAAAAATAAAATTAAAAAAATAAAATGTGTTAAAGAAAAATTTGATCCAAATCTTCACCAAGCTATGCTTGAAATAGAGGATGAAAATAATGAACCCGGCACTATAATCCAAGAAATTCAAGCAGGTTATATGTGCGGAGAAAGATTGCTGAGGCCATCTTTTGTCGGTGTTTCAAAGAAAAAAGAGAAAGAAAATAAGGAAATAGGTGACAAAAAAAAGGATTAGTAGGGTTGTAGAAACAAAAAAAACACCCATATAAAAACTATTAACAAAAAGGAAATATTAAATATGAGTAGAGTAATAGGAATAGATCTTGGAACAACGAATTCGTGTGTATCTATAATGGATGGTTCACAAGCAAAAGTTTTAGAAAATGCTGAAGGAGCAAGAACAACTCCATCAGTGGTAGCATTTTTAGATAAAGACGAAAAATTAGTAGGCCAGCCAGCCAAAAGGCAAGCTGTGACTAATGCACAAGATACTATTTTTGCTTCTAAAAGATTAATCGGAAGATCTTTTGAAGATGAAACAGTTAAAAAGGATATTGGCAAGGTTCCTTTTAATATAATTAAGTCAGAAAATGGTGAGGCCTGGGTAGAAGGTAAAGGAAAAAAATATTCACCTTCACAAATTTCTGCTTTTGTTTTACAAAAAATGAAAGAGACAGCGGAAAAATATTTAGGGCAAGCAGTGACTAAGGCCGTTATCACTGTTCCAGCATATTTTAACGACGCACAAAGACAAGCTACAAAAGATGCAGGAAAAATTGCAGGATTAGAAGTGCTAAGAATTATAAATGAACCGACTGCAGCAGCTTTAGCATATGGTCTGGATAAAAAGAATGGACAAAAAATTGCTGTCTATGATTTAGGTGGTGGAACATTCGATGTTTCAATACTAGAAATTGGAGATGGTGTATTTGAGGTTAAATCTACAAATGGAGATACTTTTTTAGGTGGAGAAGATTTTGATGATACTATTGTAAACTATCTAATAGATGAATTTAAAAAAGATAATGGTATTGATCTTAGAAATGATAAACTTGCTTTACAAAGGTTAAAAGAAGCTGCTGAAAAAGCAAAAATAGAATTATCCTCTGCAACGCAAACTGAGATTAATCTACCATTTATCACTGCTGATAAAACAGGACCCAAACACGTAAACTTAAAATTTACTAGAGCCAAGCTTGAGGCTTTGGTTTCAGATTTAGTTGAAAGAACTTTAGAGCCATGTAAAACTGCATTAAAAGACTCTGGTTTTTCAGCTGCTGAAATAAATGAAGTTGTTTTAGTTGGTGGAATGACAAGAATGCCAAAGATTATTGAAACTGTTAAAAATTTTTTTGGTAAAGAACCTAACAAAAGTGTTAATCCAGATGAAGTGGTTGCAATGGGAGCCGCTATCCAAGCTGGTGTGTTACAAGGAGACGTTAAAGATGTTCTTTTATTAGATGTAACACCTCTTTCTCTTGGAATAGAAACACTTGGAGGAGTTTCAACAAAGTTAATTGAAAAAAATACTACAATTCCAACAAAAAAAAGTCAGGTTTTTTCTACAGCTGAAGATAATCAACCAGCTGTTTCTATCAGAGTTTTACAAGGTGAAAGGGAGATGGCCGCAGATAATAAAATTTTAGGAAATTTTGAATTAGTTGGTATACCGCCTGCAGCAAGAGGAACACCTCAAATTGAAGTTACATTTGATATAGATGCAAACGGTATAGTTAGCGTGTCAGCAAAAGACAAAGGTACTGGTAAAGAACAAAAAATTCAGATTCAGGCCTCTGGTGGTCTTTCAGATGAAGAAATCAAAAAAATGGTAAAAGAAGCAGAAGCAAACAAAGAAGCCGACAAAAAGAAAAGGGACACTGTGGACGCAAGAAACCAAGCTGACAGTTTAGTATTTTCAACCGAAAAGAGCCTTAAAGAACACGGAGATAAAGTTACAGCTGAAGAAAAAAAATCAATCGAGACAGCAATAAGTGATTTAAAAAAATCTTTAGAAGGAACTGATTCAGAAGACATTAAGAAAAAAACGCAAAGTTTAATCCAGGTTTCTATGAAATTGGGTGAAGCAGTATACAAAAGCCAACAAAAAAATCAGACAAAAAATGACGATCCTAAAGATGGTAAGCCTGATGGAAAAGATAAAGATAATGTTGTTGATGCAGATTTTGAAGAAGTAAAAGAAGATAAAGAAAAAAGCGCCTAAGATTTAATATAATAGGAGACGTCCTGTGGCCAAGAGAGATTATTATGATGTCTTAGGTGTTACTAAGTCATCTTCCAAAGATGAAATTAAAAAAGCCTATAGAAGATTAGCGCTAAAATACCATCCTGATAAAACTAAAGGCGATAAAGCTTCAGAAGATAAATTTAAAGAAGCTAGTGAGGCCTACCATATACTTTCGGACGATAAGAGAAAATCTAATTATGATCAGTTTGGTCATGCTGCCTTTGAAGGTAATACTGGTGGAAGCCAAGGTTTTGGCGGTTTTGACACTTCATCTTTTTCAGATATTTTTGAGGACTTTTTTGGAGACCTAGGTGGAGGAAACTCTACGCGAAGATCTAGTAATAGAGGAAATGATTTAAGGTACGATATCAGTATAAAACTAGAAGATGCATACAAAGGAATAGAAAAAAACATTCAATATACTACTTATAAAAAATGTGCAGGGTGTTCAGGAAGCGGGGCGGCAAAAGGATCTAAGCCCGTATCATGTAGTTATTGTAACGGCAAAGGTAAGGTAAGAACAAATCAAGGCTTTTTTACTATTCAACAAACTTGCCCTCAATGCAGTGGTTACGGAGAAACTATTGGTAAACCTTGTAGTGACTGCAGTGGTAATGGAAAAACACGAAGCAATGAAAATGTTACAATTAAAATACCCAAGGGAGTAGACGACGGAACTAGAATTAGAGTTTCAGGTAAAGGTGAAGCAGGTACTAAGGGTGGATCTAACGGAGATTTGTACTTATTTGTTTCAATAGATAATCATAATATTTTTAAAAGATCAGAAGAAAATATTTACTATGAACTTCCGATTACTTTTTCTGATGCTGCTTTAGGAACTACTGTTGAAGTTCCTTCTATTGATGGTGGAAAATCAAAAATCAAAATACCTCCAGGAACACAGCACGGAAAACAGTTAAGATTGAGGGGTAAGGGTATGCCTGTGATGAGAAGAACAACATTTGGTGATTTATATATTAGAATTATTACAGAGGTTCCTATATCGTTATCCAAAAGGCAAAAAGAAATTTTAGAAGAATTTAAAAAACTCGAAGAAACAAAGCCAAACCCTGTTATTAAAAGTTTTTTTGACAGAGCTAAGAAATTTTGGGGATCGAAATAATGAAAAAAATAAAACTTGCAATAACTGGGTGTATGGGAAGAATGGGTCATCAACTCATTAAGTCTGCAAAAATAGATAAAAATTTCAAATTAGTTTCTTTAACAGAAAATAAAGTTATAAATAAAAAAATTTTCGGTATTAAGCCTGGTCTTAATACTTTAAATGCTTTTAAAAAAACTAACGTAATAATTGATTTCACAGTACCTGAATGTACATTAGAAATTTTAAAAATTGCTGTAAAACAAAAGAAAAGAGTTGTTATTGGAACAACAGGTTTTACTAAAAGAGAGGAAGATTTAATAAAAAAATTTTCAAAAAAAATTCCGATTTTAAAAGCTGGAAATATGAGTCTAGGTGTAAATTTACTAATGTATCTTACAGAAATAGCATCTAAATCGCTTGGTAATAATTTTTTAAGTAAAGTTTACGAAGT
>MDTB01202705.1_pt1 | contig 19650 bp, 17 predicted proteins | sample 811161 | NCBI WGS metagenome assembly MDTB01 (sample SAMN05326650, study PRJNA326480) | marine metagenome | isolation source: seawater | place: Mediterranean Sea | collected 2009 | reverse complement strand
TACTGATTTGTCCTAAGTCATTGATTTTATTGAAAAATGGTGGCGAATCAGGGACTCGAACCCCGGACCTGCGGATTATGATTCCGTCGCTCTAACCAGCTGAGCTAATTCGCCATCTAATAAAGTAAAAAATTTCAATAAATTCAATATATCACAGTCAATTTAATGATTTGCCGAAAGAATTGGAATTTTTTTTTTCAAAAATTGATTAAAAAAACTGTTTTATTGTATAGTTCATACAATTGTAGTATTTAGATTGATTAATATAAATTACTATACATTATCAAAATCAACTTTAGATTGTCATTTTAACTTGATAAATAAATAATTGTCTTTTAGTTTTTAAAATATAACCAGCTACTTAAAATTCAGTAGCTAATGATGTTTGATTTTCACTATTTAGATGAGGTGAGTAGTAATTAATATCGCTGTTATTGGGGCGGGGTTTTCGGGTTTATCAGTTGCTAATTCACTCAAGGATTACTGTGATGTTACTCTTTTCGAAAAAGCACGGGTTGCTGGTGGGCGCACTTCAACACGACGAGCTAAACCTTATTTTTTTGATCACGGGGCTCAATATTTCACTGCGAAGACTCAACTTTTTCAAGAATTCATACTACCTCTTGTTAAGAAAGGTATTGTTGCAAGATGGAACGCTCGTTGCGTAAAGTTCCTAGGTAATCAAATTATAGAACGCAAGAACTGGATTGATGAAAAGGCTCGATACGTTGGCGTACCTGAAATGAATAGTATGGCTAATTATTTGGCTAAAGATTTACAAGTTAACACTAATACAAAGATTATTTCTATTGAGCGTCAAAAAAAGTGGATACTTACAGATGATGCTGGGCAATTGTACACAGATTTTGATTGGGTAATTTTAACCGTTCCGTCTCACCAAGCTTTGAATTTATTACCTAAGACTTTCAAGTATTTTAAAGATATCGAATCTATAAAAATGATGCCAAGCTTCGCTTTAATGCTTGGTTTTAAAAGAAGCTTATTATTAGAATTTGAAGCCGCACACGTAGTAAACTCGGATTTAAGTTGGATAGCGGTTAACAGTCATAAGCCCGGTCGAGCAAATCACTTCACACTTGTAGCGCACTCTTCAAATAAATATGCTCAAGATCATGTTGACGATAATCGCTTAGAGGTTATGAGGCATCTCATAAGTGTATTAAGTTTTGTTATTGGATTTAATCTCAATGATGCCGATTATCAAAATATTCATGGGTGGCGTTATGCTAACGCCTCTCAACAGCACAACAAATCTGTTTTTTTAGACAACAGTCTCAAGCTTGCAGCTTGTGGTGACTGGTGTCTTGGTGGTCGAATTGAGGAAAGCTACACATCAGCCCAAAACCTTGTAAATGCATTGAAAGCATCCTTTTAGTATAGACATATAAATATATTTAAAGACTGAAAAGTAGCCTCTGTGCAAAATAATGTTGAGGAGATATATGTCTGTTCATCTAAATTTTTCTAGCTTTATTTATGAGGTTAAACTTTATAATTTAAATGTTTAATACTTCTGACACTGAAGTAGTTGATTTGAAAAAATTTATAGTCCCATATTTTTTATAGTGCTGAACTATTTGTATATTTCTAGGCTTTGCATCTGCATACTATATGCAGATAAAGCAATATCATTTTCAAAATGTGATGTTTGCAATGTTCCTGAAATCCATACTGGGTCAAATAATTCTTTTACTTCAACACCTTTTTTATAGGTTACAAAAATAATTTGGTTTGGAGGGGGAGGGGGTAAATGTATACAAGCACCAAAATACGGCACAAGAAAGAATTGAATTATTTTTTTTTCTTCACTGAATTCAATTGGAACTATAAAACCTGGTATGCGAATGGATTTTCCATCCATTTCGGTAATGACATCCATCGATGTTAATGCACGTTGATATTCATCTTGTATGGATTTTGGCAAACTTCGCAGCTCGTCTAAAAGTTCATCTCCGTCTGTACCCTCTATAGTATCCATAATATAATCTGGAGGATTTAGCAAAATGTTCAAATCCTTTTTAGGCATTAAATCCAGCCACTTAATAGTTTGAAAAGTATTTTTTCGTAAATTTGAAGTTTTTGCATTTGATTCTGATGCAAAGGAGGGTAGTTTGGTTACAGGGTGGACATTATGATCAGGTTCAAATTTTGATGGTTTTATAATTTGCGCACAGGCTTTAGTACTCGTTGAGGATAAAATTAATAAAACTATGATTATTCTTAAATATCTTTTATTTATAAACATCTTAATTTAAATCATATAAAAATTTATGTTATTTATTTTCAGTTCTTATTGTACTATTCTGCCTTAAAGTTAAAAAAAAATTTACTATCATAAAATGGGAATTAATCTTTCAAATATAATTTTTAGTTACCCTGGTCGAGATAGAAAGGTAGTTCTTAACATACCTAAATGGAGACTTAAATCTGGCGAGAGTACTCTAATACACGGGTCATCAGGGTCCGGTAAAACAACCTTTTTAAATATAATTGCAGGTTTGATTCGCCCTGTAAATGGTTCAATTGAAGTGCTTGGGGAACAAATTCAAAAAATGACAACTATACGGTGTAATTCCTTCAGAGCCAATAATATTGGGTACGTTTTTCAAAGTTCCAACTTGATACCCTATTTAAACGTAATTGATAATATTCGTTTGGCTTCAAAGTTTTCAAAAAATACAACATCTTCCAATCTTAATGAAAGAATTCGAAAACTACTCATCACTTTAAATGTGGCTGAGCAAGATTGGGCGCACAAAGCGCGTAATTTAAGTGTTGGTCAAATACAAAGGGTCGCAATTGCAAGAGCAATCATCAATCAACCAAAAATTATTATTGCAGATGAGCCAACATCGTCTTTAGATCCAACAAATAAGGAGATATTTATTAAACTTTTAATGACTTTAGTAACCGAAAATAAAATCACACTAGTTTTTGTAAGTCATGACATATCATTGTCTCGATATTTTAATAGAGTTGAATTGTTCTCAAAGATCAATATTTTGGAGAATAAATAAGAATGTTTTTTAAACTAGCCTTAGAAAGTTTACTTGATCGCAAAGGTTCGTTTTTTTTATCTTTTATTGCAATGACAGTCAGTATCTTTGTGCTTTTAAGTGTCGAGCATATTCGAAATCAGACAAAAGAAAGTTTTTCAAGTGCCCTGTCAGGAGTTGATTTAATTGTGGGTGCAAAAACTGGTGATATTAATCTTTTGCTATATACTGTTTTTAGAATTGGCAGACCAACAAGCAATGTAAGTTGGCAATCTTTCGAAGTTTTTAAAAACAATCCAAATGTTAATTGGGCAATTCCAATTTCACTTGGTGATTCTCACAAAGGGTTCCCTGTATTAGGAACAAATAAAGATTACTTCAAGTACTATAGTTATGGAGAAAAGAGGAAGCTGGTTTTTAAAAAAGGAAAAAAGTTTTTACGTTTATTTGATGTAGTTTTAGGCTCGGAGGTAGCTCAGAGATTGAACTACCAAATAGGAGACAAGCTAGTAATAGCTCACGGTCTATCTGAAGTCAGTTTTATGGTACACGATGGTATGCCTTTTAAAATTGTTGGTATTTTAGAGTCTACCGGGACCCCAGTCGATCGAACTTTACATGTAAAGTTAGAAGCAATGGAGGCAATTCATGGGGGTTCAAAAATCAAACTAGAAAATCTAGAAGAACCCCAACATGAAAAATTTATTCAAGCTGAACATCTTTATCCAAAAAATATTACTTCATTTATGGTTGGTTTAAAATCCAAAATTACAACTTTTCAACTACAAAGAGATATTAATAATTATGCTAAAGAACCTTTACTTGCCGTTCTTCCTGGAGTTGCACTATCGGAGCTATGGAGAATAATGAGTGTAGTTGAAAGCTCTTTATTTTTGATCTCTGTATTGATCTTTATCTCAGCAAGTTTAGGTGTGAGTGCAATCCTTCTATCATCTATAAGAGAAAGAACTAAGGAAATAAAGTTACTACGTGTCGTTGGAGCACCCTCGTTCTTTATTTTTTGTTTACTTGAGTTAGAGGCCTCAATAGTCACTGTGGCGAGTATAATTTCTGCAAGTTGTATGCTAATTTTTTCTTCATACTTTTTTCAAAGGTTTTTAGTTAATGAACTTGGCCTAAACCTTGGAAAAGTTATACTATCCGAGTTGAATATAATGATATTTATTTTCATCTTGCTAACCACAATGTTCTTAACCTTAATACCGTCAATATACGCGTTTGTTTTAAGTAGAAACTATTAAAATCAATATAAATAATTTAACAAATTATATTAATAATTTTCTTTTTCACATACTTTGCAAACACAATGCATCTCCAATTGAGGATTGACTAGTTCAAACTCTGCTTTTTCTACTTTTTTTTGTATTCTCCCAATTGTAATTTTATCGATACTTATTTCCCTAACCTTGTTGCAGCTTCTACATATAAGAAACTGTGGAATGTCATGAGAATGTCGACACGTTATATGCGCACAAGCTATGTATTTATTGGCAAGATTAAGCTTATGCACCAAATTTTCTCTCTCTAAGAAATCTAAAATTCGGTAAACAGACATAGTTGGTATAGTTTCTTTAAATTCTTTTTTGAAAAGATCAGCTAATTCATAGGCTGATAGAGCTTTATTGGATTTAATAAGCTCACTTAAAATTTGTCTTCTTTTTGGAGTTAAACGAGTACCGTTTTCTTTGCACTGCTCTTCAGCACGATTTAAAACTTTCTTGAATTGTTGTATCATTTAATCACCGGACACCTAACTTTTTTTGCTCAACATTGCTTAATCTCGAAATAATTTAGGCCCTAAACTAAAAGGGGTTTTGCTTAAGTAACTTTCGAATTTTACATGCTTTCTTTTATTATCACAAAGTAGGATTACTAGTATTCATAATTCTCGCTAGTACTATAGTAAAATTTGATGATGAAGTTAAATATACGAAAACTCTATAAGTTTTCTTTAATAATTCTGTTGGTGCTTTTTATTGTTGATTTGTACTTAATTTTTCTTACATAGGTAGCATCAAAATAATTGAAATATAAATAACTACAAATGTCTGAACAATCCCAACAAAATTTTTCACCAAAATATAAATTAAGGTTAAATCCCCTACTTCCAATTGCAAAGTTATATTGGCGGCAGTGGATTCTTGCAACAATTTTGTTAGTATGTGCAGCCTCTGTAACATTAAGTATTCCTCTAGCATTCAGGGATCTTATAGACACAGGAGTTAACTCAGAAAAGTTGAATGAAAAATTTATAAATTTACTAATCCTAGCAATATTACTTGCTTTATTAGTTTCGGCAAGGTTTTACATTATGTCGTGGATAGGTGAAAGGGTTGTTGCCGATATTAGAAAAAAAGTTTTTAATTATGTGGTGGTTAAGCCTCCAGAGTTTTTTGAATTGCTTCAAACGGGCGAGGTTCTTTCACGTCTCACAAGTGATACAACCCTAATTCAAACACTTGTTGGTAGTAGTGTGTCCATTGCATTACGAAGTAGTGTTTTATTTTTTGGGGGTATTTTAATGATGTTAATAACAAACCCCACTCTTGCAGGTTTTATGGTCTTTTTGTTGTTTATGGTTGTTTTACCTGTTTTAGCTTTAGGTAGAAAAGTAAGAAAAATTTCTAGAACCAGTCAGGATAAGATAGCTGACGCAAGCGCAATGGCTGGTGAAGTTTTACAGAATGTTTCGACAGTCCAAGCTTTTGCTCGAGAGAGTTATGAGCAGCAGAGATTTTCTAAATTGATTGAAAAATCGTTTAGTGTTGCTAGAAAGAGAATTTTTTCAAGGTCGACCTTAACAGTTGTTGCGATAGTTCTTGCATTCTCAGTGATTATATTAACCCTATGGTTAGGAACCGGTGATGTGGTCAAAGGAAAAATGTCTGTTGGAGAACTAACACAGTTTGTTTTATTCGCCGCTTTAGTTGCAGGCTCAATTGCGGCACTTTCAGAAGTATGGGGGGATTTGCAAAGAGCTTTGGGGGCAACTGAGAGACTAACTGAATTAATGGGAGATGTGAATAGTATAAAAACTGAAAAAGAAGCTATTTATCATTCAAAAAATAATGTGGGTCCAGAAAGTATTGACAAGGTCGATGGCAATCTGACATTCGAAAATGTTTTTTTTGCTTATCCTTCTCGACCTAATCAAGATGCCTTGTCAAATATCACTTTTTCGATAAAAAAAGGTACCTCTACTGCGCTTGTGGGACCATCAGGATCTGGAAAATCTACTACTTTCTCATTAATTCTTGGATTTTGTCTTCCTCGAGAGGGAAAAATCTTGATTGACGGATCAAATATTTTATCTTTCGATTTAAATTTTTTAAGACAGTCAATTGGCTTGGTATCTCAGGAACCAGTCATATTTTCTGCAAATGCGATGGATAACATTAGATATGGAGATTTAAAAGCAAGTGACTCTGCAGTAATTGATGCTGCTAAGGCAGCTAATGCTCATCAATTCATATCAAATTTACCAAACGGTTACCATACATTTTTGGGTGAGAGAGGAGTAAGACTTTCTGGAGGTCAGAGACAAAGGATTGCGATTGCAAGAGCTTTGTTAAAAAATCCTCCAATATTATTGTTGGATGAGGCTACATCATCACTAGATTCTGAATCTGAAAAAGAAATTCAAAATGCTTTGTCGCGCCTTCTTCCAGGTAAAACTTCAATAGTTATTGCCCACAGACTATCAACAGTTACTAAAGCCGATCAGATACTTGTTTTTAACCAAGGTAAGATAATTGAGGAGGGAACTCATAAAGTCTTATCCTCCGGAAATGGTTTATACTCTCGCTTCGCATCTCGTCAGTTCTTTGGATACAACAATGTATAAACTTGGAGTAGATATTGGAGGTACAAAATTAGAGGCAGTTTTAATCTCTCAGGATAATTTAATTATTAGAAGAAAACGAGTTGCAACTCAGGCAAATTTAGGATGTTTACATATTATTAGTAGAATCGGAAAATTAGTTCAGGAAATTTTGCATGGTGAAGGCACTATCAAATACAAAGTAGGAGTTGGTTCACCAGGCTCAATTTCTCCTGAAACTGGGTTATTGAGAAATTCTAATACTCTTTGTTTAAATAATAAGCCGTTAAAAGAATTAATTGAGAGCGAGTTAAATTGCCCTGTAGTTTTAGAAAATGATGCAAATTGTTTTGCTCTAGCTGAATCATTGGAAGGAGCAGGAAAAAATTTCGACTCTGTATTTGGTATTATTTTAGGTACTGGTTGCGGAGGGGGGATAATCATTAAGGGTCAGAGACTGATCGGTAAAAATTTTATTGCAGGTGAGTGGGGGCATCACTCAATAGATATTAATGGACGAGAATGTTGGTGTGGAAAAAAAGGATGTGTGGAAACTTACTTATCTGGATCCGGAGTTGAAAAACAGTACTATGAATTAACAGGAAAACACATAAGTGCAAGAGAAATATTTTCTTCCGAAACAAAGTTTGCAATCCAAATAAAAGATTCCTTTTATGAAATGTTTGGAAGAGGAGTAGCAAATGTATGTAATATTTTGGATCCTGACGTTATAGTTGTTGGAGGAGGATTGAGTAATGTCTTGAACTTATATGATCTAGGCTTGGAATCGCTAAAAAAATATACTTTTACTTCAAATTTGCGAACTAAGTTAGTAAAGAATTTGTTGGGCGATTCGGCGGGTGTTATTGGAGCGGCTCATCTTACAGACAAGTTAGTTTTTTAATCTCCACCCAATTGAAATTAGGTAAATACAAATAATACTGATTGTTAGTGCCGAAAAATTACAAATGAACATACTTAACCACGGTGAAACATCTGATATGCCAAATACGCCAAATCGAAAACCATCAATCAAGTAAAAAAAAGGATTAAATTGACTAACGATTCTCCATGCATCCGGCAAATTATTAGTTGAAAAAAACACTCCGGCTAAAAGTGTCAAGGGATTAATTAAAAAACTTTGAAAAGCAGAAATCTGGTCATATTTCTCAGCGTAAATACCTGCTATTATCCCCAATCCACCCATTATTATGCATGATGTTAATGCAAACCATAATGTCCAAAGGGGATACTTTAAAGGAGTTTGGACTACAAATAGACAAAAGAACCAAAGGGCTAGACCACATGCTAAACCTCTCACAATTGAACCTCCAAGATATCCAATAAACCATTGCCAGGGCCTCATTGGTGAGAGCATTAAAAAGATTAAATTACCACTAATTTTGCTTTGGGTTAAGCTTGAGCTAGTATTGGAAAAAGCATTTTGTTGAAGAGTCATCATGATAAGACCAGGCACTAAAAATGAAGAATAACTCACACCAGGTAAAGGTTCAATTCTGCCATTAAGCAAAAAAGAAAAGATTACTAGAAAAAGTAACGAAGATACAACCGGTGCAAGTATAGTTTGAACCCAGACCTTTCCAAATCTCAAGACTTCCTTTTTAAGTAAAGACATAACGGCAAAAAATTCATTACCCTTGATCAATTTAAAATTGTAAGATTTTTTTCTGTTTATCATTGAATTGATCTATGTTTGTTAATGACATCATTCAATTTTTTTGCTTCTTTTGTTGCTGAGTCAATCCAATTATCATCATTTGAAGCAAAGATTATTGACCTGGAAGCATTAATCAAAACATTATTTTCATCTTTAGTAGCATTTACAACTTCTGCAATAGATCCTCCTTGTTTTCCAATTCCAGGTATTAAAAGGGGTAATTTTGGACAAATCCTTTTAATATTTAGAAGTTCTTCAATAACTGTTGCTCCAACAACTAATCCTACTTGCTTATTAAAATTGCACTCATTCATGGCAAATTTTGCGATTCTTTCGAAGAGTTTCTCACCATTTTTAAGTTCAAGATTTTGAATTTCATCAGCCCTAGGATTGGAAGTGCGGCATATAACATATATCCCCTTTTCTTTTCTGGACAAAAATGGACTTAAACTTTCAAAACCCATATATGGATTAACAGTTGTAGCATGAGCATTATAGCGATCAAATATTTCACAGGCATAATGTTGAGCAGTTGTTCCGATATCGCCTCTTTTTGCATCTATTATCAAAATATGATTTGGAAAATTTTTAACGATCCAAGAAGTTAAATTTTCTAATGCTGTTTCACATGCAATTGAGGAAAACATTGCAACTTGAGGCTTAAATGCTGCGCAATAAGGAGCTGTTACCTCAATTATTTTTTTACAAAATTTTTCAACAGTACCTTCTCTATTTTTTTTTAACTCTGGTATCAGCTCACTTGGAAAATTATTCAAATTTGGATCAATACCAACACAAAGCGAAGATTTAAGTCTATCAATTGTTTCATTAAGCTTTTGATCAAAATATTTCATTTTTTTTTACTTCAGATCATATATTAGTTGAGTATAACTAAGCTACAAAAAAAAAGGGCTTCAAAATTTGAAGCCCCTGTATTTAGGAGGAAAAAAGGAATGTAGGAATTACATTCCCATACCACCCATACCGCCCATACCACCCATACCACCCATACCGCCCATACCACCCATACCATCCATACCACCACCACCTGGGGCCTCAGCACCCTTTTCTTCGACGAGTTCTGAAATCATGGCTTCGGTAGTTAACATTAGACCTGCTATTGATGCTGCGTTTTGGATTGCAGTTCTTGTAACTTTAGTTGGATCCACGACCCCCATGGAAACTAGGTCACCATATTCGCTGGTAGCAGCGTTATATCCCTCATTTCCATCAAGATCAAGAACCTTGTTAACTACAACACTGGGTTCATCACCACTGTTGTAAACAATTTGACGAAGTGGTTCCTCTATTGAACGCATAACAATCTGAATACCTGCGTCCTGGTCAGAATTGTCGCCTTTAACTTTAACTCCGTTGCGAGCTCTTAAAAAAGCGACACCTCCTCCAGCAACAATTCCCTCTTCAACAGCCGCTCTAGTCGCATGAAGTGCATCTTCGACTCTAGCTTTTTTTTCTTTCATTTCAACTTCGGTTGCCGCACCCACTTTGATGACTGCAACACCCCCAGCTAATTTAGCCACTCTTTCTTGCAGCTTTTCTCTATCGTAATCACTTGTTGCCTCATCAATTTGAACTCTGATTTGTTTAACTCGCGCTTCGATATTTTTTGTTTCACCTTCGCCATCAATAATGGTTGAATTTTCTTTACCAATTTCAACTCTTACACAACCACCAAGATCATCAAGACTTGTTTTTTCAAGAGTCATTCCGGTTTCTTCTGATATTACAACACCTCCAGTTAGAATGGCCATATCTTCAAGCATAGCTTTTCGTCTATCACCGAAACCAGGAGCTTTTACAGCACATGTTTTTAGAATTCCGCGAATATTATTGACAACTAATGTGGCTAATGCTTCACCTTCGACGTCTTCTGAAACAATAAGTAATGGTCTACCAGCTTTAGCAGCGGCTTCTAGGACTGGAAGTAAATCTTTAATGTTAGAAATTTTCTTATCATGAAGAAGAATAAAAGGATTTTCTAAAACAGTTACTTGCTTGTCATGATTATTTATGAAATATGGAGATAAATACCCTCTGTCAAATTGCATACCTTCGACAACATCAAGTTCGTTAATTAGAGACTTTCCATCTTCGACAGTGATTACTCCCTCTTTACCAACTTTTTCCATTGATTCTGAAATTATTTCACCAATTTCTTCATCAGAGTTTGCTGAAATAGATCCGACCTGAGCTATTTCCTTGGTGGTGGTACATGGTTTGCTTATATCTTTTAACTGTTCAACAATGGCATTTACAGCTTTATCAATACCACGTTTAAGGTCCATAGGATTCATTCCAGCCGCCACATATTTCATTCCCTCTCTTACAATACTTTGAGCTAGAACAGTCGCAGTGGTCGTTCCATCACCGGCGTTATCAGATGTTTTGGATGCAACTTCTTTAACCATTTGAGCACCCATGTTTTCAAATTTATCCTTAAGTTCAATTTCTTTTGCAACAGATACTCCATCTTTTGTAACTGTTGGAGCACCAAAAGACCTTTCAAGAACTACATTTCTGCCTTTGGGCCCTAGTGTTACCTTCACGGCATTTGCTAATAAATTGACACCTGTGACCATTTTTGATCGGGCATCTTCGCTAAATAAAACATGTTTTGCTGCCATTTTTGTTATTCTCCTTGATACAAATGAATCTAATCTTCAATTATGGCCATAATGTCATCTTCTCTAAGAACGAGAAGTTCATCACCATCGACCTTGACTGTTTGTCCCGAATATTTACCAAATAGAACCTTGTTTCCAACCTCTAAATCCATAGGCCTAGTGTTGCCATCATCAAGGATTTTTCCATTGCCTATAGCAACAACTTCTCCTTGGTCAGGTTTCTCAGTGGCATTATCGGGAATTACAATGCCGGATGATGTGGTTCTCTCGTTGTCAAGCCTTTTTATTACAATTCGATCATGCAGGGGACGCAATTTCATAAAAACACGCTCCAAATTAAATGTTAAAAAAAATTAGCACTCATTTTAAAGAGTGCTAATTTATAGGTGAGGATGGTAGTTTAAAAAATCAAGTGTAATATTGAAAATTTAAAATCAAATCTATGCAGTTGTGTAAAACTTACCTTGCTTTTCCAAAGCAGCTTGACATTCAATGCATCTTATTTTGCCCAACTTTAGTCTTGCACCAGGAATAGACTCTGAACATTCTATACAATGTTGGCCATCAAAATCGGGATCAGTTTCTGGTGCCGTTTTTCTCCTTGCAATTTCAAGTGCATCTTCATTAAATTGGGCTTCAATAGCAGAAGCTCTATCACTCTCATCGGTGAGTTCGAAAAAATTTTCATTTTTTTCAAGTGCCACTTGATTCTCCTTAACTGATTATTTACTGAATGAGAAAATTAGATTAATAAAACAATAATTATCTTCGTATCTATTATTAAGAATATAAGAAATAAAAAAATACATATTTTAGTACATCATATAATTTAAATGTAGAATTTTTTTAAAATAATAGATTAAGGCTATAAATTAAATCAGATGAAGTTTTTTACAAAGAATTCTAAAAAATAGGTTAATTTTGAATAATGGGACAATCTTTTTTTAAATTTCACATTTTTGTTCTTGCAATTTTTTTAAATAGTTTTTTTAATTTATCGTTTAGTGATGAATTTGATACTGTTTTAAACAACTTTACCGAAGTTGGTATTTCTCAAGAATCTATAGGTATTTCAATAACTAAAGTCCCAACTGTGGTTTATTCATTGGAAAGACAAAATTATGGTTTAAATCAGGACAAATTATTTAATCCTGCATCTGTCATGAAATTAGTTACTACCATGGCAGCATTTGATTTGTTCGGGAAAGATTATAAATTTAAAACTTTATTTGTCACAAATGGTGAAATTAAAAGAGGTGTTTTGGAGGGAGATATTTTTTTTATTGGTGGTGGAGACCCAAAATTAGTTATTGAAGACATTGAGGAAATTGTTATTGAATTGAAAAAAAAAGGGTTAACAACAATTAACGGCAATTGGATCGTTGATGATTTTCTTTTTTCTGAACCTGACATTGATCCTTCGAATTTTGACGGCAAACCCTTTAAACCATACAATGTGGGCCCAAACGCTGCAATGGTAAATTTTAAAGCGACAGAAATCAACATTGAAAAAATAAATTCTAAAAAGAAAGTTCAAGTTGAACTAAGACCTGAACTTGCAGGGGTTAAAGTAACTAAAAAATTTATAATGGTTAGAGGAGGGTGCTACAGAAATAAAATATCCACTACTTTTAAAAAAAGTACTTTAAGAATTTATGGGAAGCTTGGTAAAAATTGCAAAAAATTTAGTTTTTTTGCAAGCTTAATGAGTCATCAAAAATTTGGATTTTCAGTTTTTAAAAAAGCTTGGGAGAGAGATGGAGGAAAATTCAATGGTTCTGTTCTTCGTGGCAAAGCCCCTAAAGAAAACAAACTTTTGCTTAAATGGACATCAAAATCTCTTATAGATTTAATTAGTGATATAAATAAATTAAGTAATAATCCAATGGCAAGAACTTTGTTTTTGAATTTATCAGCTAATTCAGAAGAACCTGCATCGATAAAAAATTCAAAAATAATCATTGATAATTGGTTCAAATCTAAAGAGTTTGATTTTTCAAATATGATTATTCACAATGGAGCTGGCTTAAGTAGGAAGGTAAAAATGACGACAAGGGATTTAACAAACCTTCTTGTTGATGCTCTCACCCATAAAGACGCGTATGAGTGGGTTAATACTTTACCCATCGTAGGTGTAGAGGGAACAGTTAGTAGAAGACTTGTTAACAGACCTGTTACTGGTAATGCATGGCTTAAAACGGGAAGTTTGAAAGGTGTCCAAGCTTACGGGGGTTATGTAAAAACAATCAAAAATAATTGGTTTGCGGTATCAGTATTTGTCAATGATCGTTTGGCAGAAAAATCAAAAAATGCAATGGATAAAGTAATAGAGTGGATTTATCTTAATAAATAAATTTTATTAATTAAAACATCTATAACTAAAATATCTTTAAACTAAATAGATATCTTTCTAATTTTATTCTAAGTATCAGTTTTAATTACAATTTCAAGAATTGAGAAAGTATAGATTTTGATTAAATCTTTTTTTTAAATATTGAAATTTAAAAAAATTTACTTAGTAATGTATATCCAAAAAGTACAAAGTTAATGAGTAGAATAATTGTTGCATAGTTGAGATTTCATATTTTTTAGCAAATAAATACACTTAAGTCCTTTTCATAAAACTATAAATAATAGCTTTACTTTTTAGACTATATCCTTAGGACGAATATTAGAGTAAAAAAATTGCTGCAAGCTATACCTAAGTAATATTAATAATAGGTAGACAAGCTCACAGGATCAAACTCTTTTTTTTACTTAGAACAAATATTATTGTTGGGCCGTAGATCTTAAGAGAGTATTGAAATTCTTTAATGTCGAGTGGAAAAACTTTGTTGTAAAAAATTTTGATACGGGATCTAGAGGAACAAGCTGTTGTCCTGAAAAAGTTTTAGGCTTCATTCAACAATTAAATCACTATAGGAGAAATTAGCAAATTAAAGCTCTCCAAGTCGATCATTAATTACTGATAAAGCTACAATTGATGCAGTCTCTGTTCTGAGAATTCTTCCTCCGCACCTTACCAGTTTGAATTTATTGCTAATAGCCCTCCTTTCTTCCTCATCAGAAAATCCTGCCTCAGGCCCAATTGCAATAACTAATTCTTTATTTTTAAACAATGATGCATTTGAAATTGATTCTTTAGAAAAAGGATCAAGTAACCATTTACATGCATTACTTTTATTATGGTTGATTGACTCAATAAAATATTCCCACTCAAGTGGTAAGGAGACTTTAGGAAAAATATTTCTTCCGCACTGAGCACTTGCAGCATTAGCAATTCTTTGCCATCTTTCAACTTTTTCTTTTTGTCTTGAAATTTTTAGTTTCTTCTGACATCTTGTGGTGATAATTGGTTGAATAGAACTAGCACCCAATTCTGTAGACTTTTGAACCACCCAATCCATTTTATTTGACAAACACAAAGCTTGAGCTATTGTAATTTTGACAGAAGTTTCACGATTAATTTCATGCCAATCATTGATTAATAAAATAGCACTACTGTTTTTTTTTATTCTTATGATTGCCTCTGCTTCTTTGCCATTGCCATCAAAAAGTATTAAATTATCACCGGATTTGATTCTGAGAACATTTTTAAGATAATGAATTTGTTTTTTGTCTAATGTATTATTCTCTTTTGAAAGGCTTGAATATAGTAATCGTGGTATCAAATGACTCTCCTTTTTTACTTATAATCTGAATTTAAATAATAATCCAATTACAAATTAAGTTACTTACAAAGCATTAATTCTTTCATCGCCCGGAAGCTTAGTTCAATGTTAATCTTTTATAAATTTTAGGTGTTTTTAATGGAAAATGAAGATTCTTTAAAAGTTGTTAATCAACATTTTATTAATGGTGTTGAATCATACAAATTAGCCAACGCATTGAGAATTCTCTCGGCTGAATCAGTTGAGAATGCTAATTCTGGACATCCCGGGATGCCAATGGGTATGGCAGAAATAGCTGTTGCACTTTGGAGCTGCAAGTTAAAACATAATCCTTTAGATCCTAATTGGATTAACCGTGACAGATTCGTTCTATCCAATGGACATGGATCAATGTTGTTATACGGACTTTTACATTTAACCGGATATGATCTAACAATTGATGATTTAAAAAAATTTAGAAAACTTGGTTCAAAGACTCCTGGACACCCTGAGGTCGATGTCACTCCAGGAATAGAAACAACAACTGGCCCACTTGGGCAGGGAATTGCAAATGCAGTTGGAATGGCATTAGCAGAAAAATTACTTGCTTCCGAATTTAATCGTCCAGGATTTCCAATTGTCGATCATTTCACTTACGTTTTTTTAGGTGATGGCTGCCTAATGGAAGGTGTTAGCCATGAAGTATGTTCGCTTGCTGGTGTTTTCAAATTATCTAAACTAATTTGTGTTTATGACAGTAACGGTATTTCAATTGATGGTCGAATCGAGCCATGGTTTATTGAAAATGTGAGTAAGCGTTTTGAAAGTTACGGTTGGAATGTGATTGGTCCTATTGATGGGCATGATATTCTATCTGTTAAGTCAGCGTTAGATGAAGCTTCTAATTTACATAACAACAGAAACAAACAAAAATTAGCTCCAACTTTGATTATTTGTAACACTGTTATAGGAAAAGGTGCACCAAATAAAGAGGGAACATCAGAGGTTCATGGCTCTGCGTTGGGAAAAGAAGAAATAAAAGCTTTAAAAAAATCATTAAATTGGGAATATCCCCCATTTAAAATTCCAAATGAAATTCTAAAAGCCTGGAGTTCCAAAACGCTTGGGAAATCTAAACAAGATGCTTGGAACCACCTTTTTGACTCTTATAAGAAAGAATATCCTCAAAAGGCAATAAGACTTATTAACCGTTTTTCTGGAACAGTCGATTGCAAAAGGCTTGATGTTGAAATAGATACACTAATCCATCAGTTCCTTAAAAACCCTGAGCCAATTGCTACAAGAAAAGCCTCACAGAAAGTCTTGAACTTTTTGGGTCCTCGTTTTGGTGAACTTTTGGGAGGTTCAGCAGATTTGACAGGAAGTAATCTAACTCAGTGGAAAGGTGCAGAGCCGGTAAGACTTGTTGGTTCAGGATCTTTTATTGGTGGCAGACACATTAATTTTGGAGTTAGAGAGTTTGGTATGTTTTCCATATGCAATGGCATAACTCTCCACGGAGGATATATTCCGTACAATGGAACTTTTTTAACTTTTTCTGATTATGGTAGAAATGCCATAAGAATGGCATCTATGATGAAAAAGAGGGTAATATTTGTTTTTACACACGATTCTATCGGCCTCGGGGAAGATGGGCCTACTCACCAAGCTGTTGAGCATATCAGTTCTTTGAGATTAATTCCAAACTTGAATGTGTGGCGTCCTTGTGATCCGATTGAAACTGCAATAGCATGGAAACAAGCTATTCTATGTGATTCAGGCCCATCTGCATTACTTTTTTCTAGACAAAGTTTGGAACCTGCAGTTAAAAAAGTTGAAGATGTTAAAAATATATCGAGAGGTGCATATGTTTTGATTGAGAATAAACACCCTCACATTATTCTTGTTGCTACTGGATCTGAAGTCGGGTTGGCTTTGAAGAGTGCAGTATTTTTAGAAAAGAAAGGAATCAAGGTCCGAGTGGTATCTGTACCTTCAACTAGTATTTTTGATAAACAAGATATTCAATATAAAAAATCAATATTACCTGAAGGCATACCGCGATTAGTAATTGAAGCGGGAATAACAGATTTTTGGTGGAAGTATCAGCCGGATGCAGTACTAGGGCTTGACAGTTTTGGTGAATCTGCACCCGCAAAAGACGTTTTTGAGCATTTTGGGTTTACGGAAGAAACCGTTATAAAAACTGTATCTTCCTTATTGGGTATCAAAATAAATTTAAAGGGGGTGATTTAATGGCTGTTAAAGTTGCCATAAATGGTTTTGGCCGAATTGGAAAAGCAATTCTTCGCGCCAATTACGAAAGAGATTTAAATTGTCCACCCCTTCAAATTAGGGCAATCAATGACTTGGGTAATCCAGAAGTAAATTGTCATCTAACCAAATTTGATTCTGTCCATGGAAAATTTAATTCCGAGGTTTTTTTCGAAAATAACAAGATGTATGTTGGTAAAGACGAAATACACATGTTTTCAGAAAGAGACCCTAGTTTATTACCTTGGCAGGAGTTGGACATTGATGTTGTCCTTGAATGCACGGGTTTTTTTACTAAGAAAGTTAAAGCACTTGAGCACATCAAAGCAGGAGCTAAAAGGGTTTTGATTTCAGCACCCAGTTCTGATGCAGATGCAACTATTGTTTTTGGCGTCAATCATGAACGAATTTTAGACGAACATATTGTAATCTCAAATGCATCATGCACTACAAATTGTATAGCACCGATAGCAAAATGTTTGAATACAAATATTGGAATAGAATCAGGTTTAATGACTACTATTCACTCATACACAAACGATCAGATCTTAATTGATAGTTTTCATCCAGATGTTCGTAGGGCTCGTTCAGCTACTCTTTCCATGATTCCAACAAAAACAGGTGCAGCAGTTGCAGTTGGTTTGGTTCTGCCTGAACTTCGGGGTCGCCTTGATGGTTTTGCTATGAGGGTCCCCACAGCTAATGTTTCGGTTATTGATCTTACATTTACTTCATCACGAAGAACAACTTCTGACGAGGTCAATAAAATTGTTCTGGAGGCTTGTAGCTCAACTCAACTAAATGGCATTTTGGGCTATAACGAACTACCCTTAGTTTCAATCGATTTTAATCATGATTGCAGATCTAGTATTTTTGATGCCACTCAAACTCGAGTGTCTTCTGATGGTAAATTAGTAAAGGTCTTATCATGGTATGACAATGAATGGGGTTTTTCTAACCGCATGATTGATACTTCTCTAAAGATACATAAAACTTTAGACAAATAGGTAGAGTTTTTGATGAGTTTTTTAAAGATTCAGAATGTGGATTTAAAAGGCAAGAGAGTTTTTATAAGAGCTGATCTAAATGTTCCAATTGACGAATCTGGAAAAATTTTAGACGACTCACGTATCAAAGCTTCAATTGAAACTATCAAATATGCTATCCAAAAAGGAGCTTTGGTCATGGTAACATCTCATTTAGGGCGCCCCGAAGAAGGTAAATCCGTTGAAAAGTTTTCTCTTAATACAGTTAAAAAAAAACTTGGTGATTGTCTCAATAAACCAATAACTTTAATAAAAAATTGGGTTGATAAACCATTTAAAATTAACGATAAAGAAATTTATCTTCTTGAGAATTGCCGCTTCAATGTTGGGGAAAAAGGTAATGATGATATTTTGGTAAAAAAAATGACCAAGCTTTGTGATGTTTATGTGAATGATGCATTTGGTACCGCACACAGAGTAGAGGCTACAACCTTTGGAATGGCATTAGAGGTTAAAGAATCATGTGTCGGTTTTTTGATGGCTAGAGAACTGGAAAACCTCAAAAATATATTTGAAAATCCACGTAGGCCATTATTAGCAATAGTTGGGGGATCGAAAATATCAACAAAATTAACGCTTTTGTTGTCACTATTGAAAAAAGTTGACCATCTGATAGTTGGAGGTGGAATTGCAAATACTTTTTTAAAAGCCCGCGGCTTTGAAATTGGTAAATCAATAGTGGAAGACAATTTACTAGATGTGGCTAAAAATTTATTGAACGAATCAGGAAATGGAAATGGTAAAATTCATATGCCAATCGACGTAGTTGTCTCAAACTCTTCTCATGATTCATCAAATGCAAAACAAATCAACATCACCGAAGTCTCCTTCAATGAAATGATTTTAGATGTTGGAGATGAAACATCAAAAAATTATAAAGATTTAGTTATGGAAGCCAACACTATCATTTGGAATGGGCCCCTTGGCTTATTTGAAGTTGAAGCTTTTTCGAGTGGAACTAGGAATTTGGCAAGAGCATTAAGTGAAAGTTCGGGTTTTACTGCTGTTGGTGGAGGGGATACAATTTTAGCAGTAAAAAACTACTGTTCTTTGGAAAAAATTAATTATATTTCTACCGGAGGAGGAGCATTCTTAGAGTTTTTGGAGGGTAAAGAATTACCAGCAATTTTATCCTTAGCAAAGAATAAAATTTAATTATGAAAACAAATGTCAAATCGACGAAAATAGTTGCGACGCTCGGTCCTGCGACTGATTCCCCGCAAACGATAGAACGACTTGTTTATGCTGGGGTGGATATTGTTCGAATGAATTTTTCACATGGTTCTTCTAACGATCATATAAAACGTGCTGCATGGGTTCAGGAAGCAGCAAATAGACTTGGCCGAGACGTTGGTGTATTGGTAGACTTACAAGGCCCAAAAATAAGGGTAGGGAAATTTAAAACTGGCAAAGTTAATTTACAAAGTGGGCAGTCCTTCGCATTTGATACTGATTGTGAATTGGGTGATGAGAACAAAGTTGGATTAGATTATAAAGAG
>MDTB01174825.1_pt1 | contig 19651 bp, 20 predicted proteins | sample 811161 | NCBI WGS metagenome assembly MDTB01 (sample SAMN05326650, study PRJNA326480) | marine metagenome | isolation source: seawater | place: Mediterranean Sea | collected 2009 | reverse complement strand
TTATTGTCATGAGCAGGGTCTAAAAACATGTGTGACATATCAACATTTCACTTCTCCTCTTTGGTTCACAGCGAGGGGAGGCTGGGAGAAATTAGAAAACGCAGATCTATTTGTAAGGTATGCAGAGAAAGTCACTAAAGAATTAGGAGATTATGCAGATATAATCTGCACTATTAATGAGGCAAACCTTACTTCATGTTTTGCTCATAGTTTTCCTAATTATCCACCAGAAGGAATTAAAACATTTCTACCATTTGTGGATGAAGCCGCTAAATCCTGTGGCTCAAATGTAGATAATTTTGGTCCATTCTTATTTGGCCACCCCTATAAGATTCGCGATTGCATGATGGAAGCTCATAGAAGGGCATTTCCAGCCATAAAAGAGAATCTCAATAACAATCAGCCTGTAGGAATTACTCTGTCGATAATGGACTATCAATGCATCGAGGGAGGAGAAGAGGAAAGAGACAAAGCACATGCTGAATCAGTAGATATATGCCTCGATCAAATCAAAGATGATGACTTTTTAGGCGTTCAAATGTATACGCGCCATACTTTCGGTCCTGATGGCATCATTATGCCTGACATAAATACTGCTGACATGCTTGTGATGGGCTATGAATACTATCCTGAATCAGTAGAGAATGTTCTCAGGTACGTTGCTCCAAAAATTAATTGTCCAATGATTGTCACAGAAAATGGTATAGGCACTGATGATGATCAACAGAGAATAAATTACATTACGACTGCATTAGAAGGTCTTCAAAGATGTCTTGATGACGGCTTAGATATTAGAGGTTATTACTATTGGTCCTTTCTTGATAATTTTGAATGGTTGTTTGGCTATAAACCAAGATTTGGTTTAGTGGATGTTAATAGAAACACCCTTGAAAGAAAGGGCAAAGAAAGCCTAAATTTCTACAAATCTATAATTGAAAACGCACAAAGCAATCCTTAAATTAACCTATTCATGAAAAAAGAAAATCTTCCTTCAAAGGTTTGCCCTGTATGTGCTAAGCCTTTCAATTGGCGAAAAAAGTGGAAAAAAGACTGGCAAAACGTAATTTATTGCAGCGAAAGGTGCAGAAGATCCAAATAATAGGCTAAATCTTATACAATTTTTAATAAAACTTTACTATTTTTATCAAAAACTTTTTAAAAAAAGGCTAGATCTTTGGTATTTTTCTTAGAGCACCGCCATAGTTGCAGACCTACAGCAGCGCAAACTAATTAATCGTCAAATTGGAGCGAACCACCAACTTGGTATTCAATAACTCTGGTTTCAAAGAAATTCTTTTCTTTTCTTAGATCCATAATCTCTGACATCCATTGCATTGAAGGTGGATATTTAGCTCCAGGGTATGCTTCCGGTAGATTTATTTGAGCTAATCTTCTATTACAAACATATTGGAGATATTCTTCCATCATTTTAGCGTTCATACCTAAAACACCTCTTGGCATTGTGTCTTTGGCGTAATTAACTTCCAATTCAGTTCCTTCTACTATCATGTCAGATGCTCTTTTCTGCATCTCTTCATCCCAAATATGTGGGTTCTCATTAATGATCGAGTTAATCATGTCTATGCCAAAGTTAACGTGCATCGACTCATCACGCATTATGTATTGGAATTGTTCTGATACTCCTGTCATTTTGTTTCTTCTGCCCATTGAAAGAATTTGTGAGAAACCACAGTAGAAAAACATACCTTCAAGCACACAATAAAATGCGATTAAATTTGCTAAGAAAGTTTTATCATTCTCTGGAGTTCCTGTTTCAAAACTCGAATCTTCAAGTTCTTTGGTGTATTTAAGTGCCCAGGCAGCTTTCGCCTCAACACATGGAACTTCTCTATACATATTAAAGATTTCACCTTCATCCATGCTTAGAGACTCTATGCAGTATTGATAGGCATGTGTATGTATTGCTTCTTCAAATGCCTGTCTTAAAAGGTATTGCCTACATTCAGGGTTGGTGATGTGTTTATATATCGCTAAAACAACATTATTGGCAACAAGAGAATCAGCAGTTGAAAAGAAACCAAGACTTCTTTTAACAATCGTTCTCTCATCTTCAGTAAGGCCATCTGCCGCTTTCCATAGAGCAATATCTGCAGTCATATTTATTTCTTGCGGCATCCAATGGTTCGCTGTGCCATCAAGATATTTTTCCCAGGCCCATTTATATTTAAAGGGAACAAGTTGGTTGAGATCAGCCTTTGAATTAATCATGGCTTTTTGTCCAACTTGTACCCTACCTTGTAGAACCTCATCCATTTTTTCTCTAACTTTTTGTAGATCATCTTCGGATGGATCTTTTTTGGTGGTGTAATTCTCAATATTCTGCATAACCTCAGATGTAACATCTTCGGTTGGTACATTTTGAGTGCTTTCTGTTTGCACAGGTGCTTCAACAGCTTGTTTTACTTCTTCAGAAACTTCAGCGACTCTTGGCTCAGCAATTTTTTCTTCTTTTTTTACTGGCGCCTCTTCTTTATAAAATTCATCCCAACTAATTCCCATAATTATCCTCCTATTGGCACGCCTCACAGTCTGGGTCCAAAATACTGCATGCTTCTGGCGCTTTTGTAGCTACTTGTTGTTCTTGTTGGTTGGCTTCTACAGCATTTAGATTGCTTCTATCCACTGTTGATTTTTCTGTTGCTGTAGCACCCATAGATCTTAAATAATATGTAGTCTTGAGACCTTTATACCAAGCCATCCTATAGGTTACATCTAGTTTTTTACCATCTACATTTCCTATATATAAGTTAAGAGACTGTGCTTGATCAATCCACTTTTGTCTTCTGCTTGCTGCTTCAACAATAAATCTTGGCTCAATTTCAAATGCTGTTTTAAACCTTTCTTTAATAGTTTCAGGAATTCTATTTATTTGTGCTAGAGAGCCCTCAAAATATTTTAAATCGCTCAACATAACATCATCCCATAAATTCTCTTTTTTCAGTTCTTCAATTAAATATGGATTCACTACTGTAAACTCACCAGAAAGATTCGATTTAACAAATAAATTTTGATAAGTGGGCTCTATAGATTGTGAAACTCCAGTTATATTAGCTATGGTTGCTGTCGGCGCTATCGCCATTACATTTGAATTTCTCATACCATTTTCTGAGACCGAAGCTTTAAGAGAACCCCAGTCTAAATTTGTATCAGTATTTTGATCAATAAATTCTTTGCCTCTTTGTTCAGCTAAAAGATTTATTGAATCAATCGGGAATATACCCTTATCCCAAAGTGAGCCTTCATAGGTTTCATATGCACCTCTTTCTTTTGCTAATTCTGAAGAAGCTTGTATAGCAAAATAGCTTATCAGCTCCATCGATTTATCTGCAAAATCAATAGCCTCATCAGAATTGTAGGATATTCCGAGTTTGTATAAGGCATCTTGAAACCCCATTAAACCAAGCCCTATTGGTCTATGTTTTTTGTTTGAATTCTCGGCCTGCGGAACAGGATAGTAATTAATATCAACTACATTATCCAGCATTCTAATGGCTGTTTTAATTGAGCTCTTTAGCTGCTCAACATTAATTTTTCCATCATCAATATGCTGAGGCAAGTTAATGCTGCCAAGATTGCAAACAGCAATTTCATCTTTATTTGTGTTTAGTGTTATTTCTGTGCATAGATTAGATGAATGCACTGTGCCAACGTGTCCTTGTGGTGATCTAATGTTGCAAGGATCTTTAAAAGTAACCCAAGGGTGTCCTGTTTCAAAAAGCATTGAAAGAACTTTTCTCCAAAGATCTTTAGCATTTAATTTCTTGAATAATTTTAGCTCTCCTTTTTCTGCCTTCTTTTCATATTCAACGTATTTCTTTTCAAATTCCAGGCCATAGATGTCATGCAAGTCAGGAACATCTGAAGGAGAAAATAAAGTCCATTCTTCATCCTTTTCTAAACGCTTCATAAATAGATCAGGAATCCAATTAGCTGTATTCATATCATGAGTTCTTCTTCTATCATCACCTGTATTTTTTCTTAGTTCTAAAAATTCTTCTACATCCAAATGCCAGCATTCTAGGTATGCACAGAAAGCGCCTTTTCTTTTGCCGCCTTGATTAACAGCTACAGCAGTGTCATTAGACACCTTTAAGAAAGGCACTATACCTTGGCTTTTCCCATTTGTTCCATCAATTCTTGCGCCCAGGGCTCTAACATTTGTCCAGTCATTACCTAAACCACCAGCCCACTTAGACAGCAATGCATTATCTCTTATAGAATCATAGATTCCTCCAAGATCATCTGGAACTGTTGTCAGGTAGCAAGAGGAGAGTTGAGGTCTCTTTGTCCCGGAATTAAATAGAGTAGGTGTTGAGCTCATATAATCGAAACTTGATAGCAGCATATAAAACTCTTCAGCCTTTTCATTCTTGTCTTTTTCTTGTATCGCTAGACCCATTGCTACACGCATTAAGAAAACTTGCGGAAGCTCATATCTAATTTCTTCGTGAGTAATAAAGTATCTATCGTAGAGCGTCTGTAAGCCTAAATAAGTAAACTGAAGATCTCTTTCCTCCTTTATTGCTTTCCCTAATCTTTCTAAATCGAAACTCTCTAATTCTTCATTTAATATTCCTAACTCTATGCCTTTTGCAACTGTTTTAACCAAAGCTTCTTGGTACATTTCTGGTCTTTTGTTTAACAGCTTTTTATTTAGCCCAAGGAATTCTGCAACTTCTTTTTCCATGTTATTAAGCAATAATCTTGCTGTTACATAAGAATAATTTGGCTCCTTTTCTACCAAAGTTCTTGCAGTCATTAGCATGCTTTCAGCAAGATCTTTTTCGGAAATGCCTTCGTATGTAGTGTTTTTTATTTGCGCTGCAAGCATTGCTTCATCTACATTTTCTAGACCAATACAAGCTTTTTTCACAGATGCATCAACTACCTGCTCAATATTTTTTTCAACAGTTACTGTTTCTTGTTCTTCTGGTCTTTCACTATTTCTTGCCTCTCTATACAGCACATAAGCTCTAGCTACCTTATGATGCTCATTACGCATTAATTGAATTTCAACGAGGTCTTGAAGCTCCTCAATGTGGATTGTTCCCCCTGATGGCAATCTACCCTTAGATCTCGCAACTATATCTGTTGTCATTTTTTCTACTTCGTCATGAATACGAGATGAACCTGCTGCTGTTCCCCCTTCAACTTCTAAGAAGGCCTTCATAATTGCAACTTTTATTTTTTCTTCATCAAAAGCAACAACTTTCCCATTTCTTTTTATGACTCTCATCTTTCCTGGAGCCATAACCAGATTTGGCGAAACTTCAACTACTTCTTCTTTTTTTTCTTGTCTGACTTGTTGTTCCATCGCTTTAGTATTTTTCAACAGAATAAGATGACATTCAAGCATTTCAACACAATATATTGTGTTATTTTCAATTTTATCCACAAGATACTGGGTTTTTCTTGTTGAAAACATATGGATAAATTGGGTACTTTTTGATGAATACCGTTTAAATAATGGGTTTTAATGTGTATTCTTTAAAAATCTTATAATTCATGAAATTACAAATTTTAAACAACATAGCCAAAGAAGGCTTAGACCTTTTAACAGAAAATAATTTTGAACTTGTTTCAGATCAAAATAATGTTTCAGGCATAGTTTTAAGAAGTCATGATTTACATTCATTAGTAATCGACAGTTCACTTCATGCAATTGCACGTGCTGGCGCAGGAACTAATAACATAAATGTAGGCGATTGCTCAGAAAAAGGAGTGATTGTTTTTAATACTCCGGGCGCTAACGCGAACGCAGTTAAAGAAATGGTTATTTGTTCTTTAATTCTTTCAAAAAGAGATTTTATTTCAGGAAATAAAAATTTAGACAGCATAGATACAGAAAATATGAATGATGAAGAGATAGGAAAAAAAATTGAGAATATCAAAAAAGAATTTGTTGGAGAAGAAATAAGAGGAAAAAAACTTAGCATAATAGGTCTCGGAGCCATAGGATCTATGGTTGCCGAACAAGCAATTAATTTAGGCATGAAAGTAAAGGCATATGATCCTGGCTTAACTGTAGATGTCGCTCTTGGACTTCCTAGTAGCTTAGAAAAGTGCGACTCAATGGATAGTTGTTTAGAGGAAGCAGATTATGTTTCGCTACATATCCCTTTAAATTCCTCAACCAAAGCGATCATAAATAAGGATAAGTTAAATCTTTTAAGTAAACACTCTGTCGTAATAAATTTTTCTAGAGGTGGCATAGTGGATGAAGAAGATCTAATAGATCAACTTGAAAATGGAAAACTTTTTAAGTACGTAACAGATTTCCCAACAAAAAATTTATTAAAAAGAGTGAATCTACAGCGAGATGTAATAATTTTTCCTCATCTGGGCGCAAGCACAAAAGAAAGTGAAATAAATTGTGCTGTAATGGCATGCGATCAAATATCTGAATTTCTAAAATTTGGAAAAATTATTAATAGCGTGAATTATCCAAGCATCTCTTCTGAAAAACATGGCAAGCATAGAATATTTATAACTAATAAAAATGAACCAGGAGTGATAAGCAGCATAGCAGAATGTCTTGCAGACAATAAAATTAATATTTCAGAGTTCGTTAACAAAAGTAGAGGCAATTTAGCTTGTAATATTATTGACACAGATGATGAAATTAAGGACCAAATTGTCTGTGAGCTAGAGAAAATCAAGGGTGTTAGAAATGCAAGACTTTGCTACTAAAAAAACCCTCTTTTTTTTATGCAAAAGTATTGATTTTCTCACAACAAGTTTCACACCTATATAACTAAAGCTTTTTTTGACAGTCTGTAACATTTTGTTCACACTAGCTCTCTGAAACGCCCTTAAATACTGGCCTAATATATATTGATCAATTTTTATACAAATCTTTTGAAAGTATTCTCTATTAAGGGCCTTAGTTAATCTAACGGTTGTTTTCCCCAAAGTTATCCACAGTTTCTGTGGATAAAAAAATGTGTTATTTTTGACTATATGGTAGACATAAAAAACTGGACAGATTTTATAAATTTAGAAACAAAAAAAGATTATTTTAAAGAGATAAAAAATTCATTATTATCTGATCATAATTCTGGAAAGAAAATTTACCCTGAGCCCAAGAATTTTCTGAAAGCATTTGAAATATGCTCCTATGCAAATGTAAAAGTAGTCATCTTAGGTCAAGATCCATACCATACACCTGGCGCAGCTAATGGTCTTGCATTTTCTGTTGATAAAGATCAAAAAATACCACCATCACTAAAAAATATTTTTAAAGAAGTAAAAGATGATATAGGCATAGAAAATGAAATTGGGAGTTTATCTAAATGGGCAAAGCAGGGCGTGCTTCTATTAAATTCTTCTTTATCTGTAATAGAGGGTATGCCTGGCTCACATTCTCAAATAGGGTGGCAGATATTTACAGATAAGGCAGTTCAGTTAATTCAAAGAAAGAAAAAGGTAATTTTTATGCTTTGGGGCAATTTTGCAAAACAAAAGAAACATTTAATTGGAGATGATAACTATATACTCGAGGCTCCACACCCTTCACCTTTTTCTGCAAATACTGGTTTTTTTGGATGCAAGCATTTTTCAAAAGCTAATGAAATTCTTACTGATTTAGATCTAGATCCCATTGATTGGTCACTGGAATAATTTTTGTTCCTTCTGAAAAATAATCGGTGCTTTCGACAAAAAAATGTGAATATTCTCTATCTTTAGCATGTAGGGAACATATCTTTTTGCCAATGGGCTTATTATTTGAGTCTGTAATTTCTTGAAGATTAGAGTCGAACACAATTACTTTTTTAGTTTTCTTACCAAGATAAGTTAGGCGTGCAATTATTTCTTGTCCCCGATAACAGCCCTTATCGTATGAGACATACTTATTCATATCATAACCAAGCTCGTTAATTCTAAACTTACCGGACATCTCTTCATTGATATCAAAACAAAGATTAAGCATACATATTTCATCCCAGTCCGCAGAGTCTAAACGGACATCTTTTCTACCAAAAAGCTTTTTAAGCTCACCATTTATTTCTTGTCCTAGAATATCTTTTTTTTCTTTTTCAATTGAACAGTCAAAAAATTGACCAAACTTTTTTAATTCGCTCATTAGGATAGCTGACACTTCATCCTTCACAAGAATATAATAATGTTCATCGAATAAGATGGTTGCGTTTGTTATTACATAGCCCTTTTCATCGCAGAAAAGACCGTCATAGTAATCCTTTTCTATATTGAGATCACAACTTACTTGACCCTGCAACAATTCTTTAGAATTATCTCCTTTAAGCGTTATGGCAGTATAATTTTGTAATTGATAGTAGTTAGACATGACAGAAGACATTATTTATAAAAAACTAAATTTTAAAGCAAGAAGAGGCATGAAGGAAACCACTTATATAGCAAATAAAATAATTAATGACTATGAAAGGCTGTCTTCAAATGAAATAAAAGAATTAGAAGAGCTTTTAGATTTAAATGATCAAGAAATGTTTGACTTAATATTTAAGGATAATTTAAATTTTGAAAAAAGATTCCCAAATATTAAAAGATACGTGAAATGATGGAACTTATTGCTTTGAAAGATATCAAATAGACCAATGAAGAAAAATAATATACCGCAGTTAGTTGAGCTCTCGCAAAAGGGGGATTCCAATGCATTTGAAATATTGTTTATTACCTTTAAGACGAGGTTGCACCATTCAATATTCAAGATCTTAAGGAATTATCATGAAGCTGAGGATATTGTTCAACAAGCTTTTATGAGAGCATGGGAAAAAATAGACACTTTTAAAGGTAATTCTAATTTTTATACTTGGCTCTATAGAATTGGATTTAATCTAGCTATAACAAAAATTAACTCCTCAAGAGAAAATCAGATCAATGAAGTATTCGAAAGTAATCTTACTGCTTCAGAAAATATAGAAAAAGATCTTGAAAGCAAAGAATTATCAAATCTTGTTAAAAATTTACTTGATCAGGTACCAGAAGAACAACGAACTGCATATATTCTATGCGAGATTGATTCAAAAAATTATGAAGAAATAGCTAACATTACTGGAGTTCCGGTTGGAACCGTTAGATCGAGAATTTTTAGAGCAAGAAAATATTTAATTGAAAACTTACAAGAGCAATTATGAAAAATGTATCAGATTTAGATTTTAGAAGAGTATCATCATTTGTTGATGGTGAGCTTGATCAAAATGAAGTAAAAACACTGTTAGAAGATATGAGTAGAAGCTCAGAACTCAAGGATTTATATTTCAAAATGATAGAACTAAGTGAAACATCAAAAGAATTGAAACCAATTGGCTTTAGAAGACAAATAGCCAATCTTTCTTTAGGAAACCTTATGGGCATATTCACACAAAAGATAGTTCTTCCTATTACTATCTTTTCCGTCGGCGCTTTGCTCAGTTATTCTATTCTCAGTACAACACTCAATATAAATACTGAAAATAATAGCAGCAATCTATTGTTAGCTCAGGCTATTTCTTCAGCTGAAGCTAAACAGACTTTGGAGAATATAAAAAATGATGAAATTTTACAATTTGCATCTAGGCACTATGCTCCAACTGGAAGCTCGAAACTTATGCCTGTAGCTTATAAACCTAAATGGGTGCCATCAGGTTTTAATAATGATCCAAAACTAAGAAATAAATTTACAAATAGACTAGCGAATAAGGGGTTTTCTATATTTATTAATGATCCAAATACATCAAATCTTCCAGATGGAGTGTATAGAAAAGGAAACTTTGTTCTTATAAAAAAGACTCATATTCATGGTGATAAGCCACATACAGTAGCAATATTTGGCGATATTGATGTAGAATCTGGAAAGAAAATACTCGATTCTATTGAACCAATTAAATAGTTTCAATTTATGAAAAAATTTATAGCATTATTATCTTTTCTAGTTTTTAGTGTCTATTCACATGAATTTGATTTTTCCGATCTAGTTAAAGAACAATCTGATTCTGTCGTTAATATTGAATCAACCAGAAAAATATCTGGTTCTTCCAGATCTTTTGGTAACTTTCCTGAAGAGCTCTTTAGAGAATTCGGAATCCCTATTCCTGACCAAAGAATGCCTGACAGAGAAGCTAAAAGCACGGGATCAGGTTTTGTTTTATCTGATGATGGTTACATTCTTACTAACTATCATGTCGTGCAGGGAGCTCAAGAAGTAATAGTTAGATTCCTCGATAGAAGAGAGTTTAAGGCTGAAATAGTAGGTACTGACGAATTGAGCGACATAGCACTATTGAAAATTAGTTCTGATAATTTCACTCCGGTAAAAATTGGCAACTCGGACGACATGGAGCAGGGCGATGGAGTAATTGCTATTGGCTCACCCTATAACTTTGATTTCTCAGTAACTTTTGGGATTATTAGTGCTACCGGAAGAGGAACCTCCACTGGCCAAGGAATCGGTGATTATGTCCCATACATACAAACAGATGCAGCAGTCAATAGAGGAAATTCAGGAGGACCTCTTTTTAATTTGGATGGCGAAGTAATTGGAATTAATTCCCAGATATATTCAAGATCTGGAGGCAATGAGGGTCTTGCTTTTGCCATTCCCATGAATGTAGCTATGGAGGTTGTTGAACAACTTAAAGAATCAGGGAAAGTGTCAAGGGGTTATTTAGGTGTACAAGGAAGCGAAGTTTCAAGTGACCTAGCTGAGGGTTTAGGAATGGACAAACCAATTGGAGCACTAGTGAGAACTGTTGTTCCAGGACAGTCTGCAGACAAAGGCGGAATAAAACCTGGCGATGTAATTGTGTCTCTTAATGATAAGGAGATCGTCTACTTTAAAGATTTGCAACATACGGTTGGACGAACTAAACCAGGAGCAATGCTAAAAGTAAAACTTTTCAGAGATGGCAAATATATGACCAAGCTAATAAAAATTGGAGAATTACCATCAAGAGAAGTTGAAGAACAACCAACTAACGAATCACTTGACCCAGACTATCCATTAGGCTTAAGGCTAGGAGAATTATCTGATGAAAGAGGACAAGCTGAAACACAGAATGAAGGTATTAGAGTGCTTCAAGTCATGCCTAATTCCCCAGCATATGGAATAATTTCCAGAGGCGATATAATCACAAAAATAAAATCAGGCAACACCTCATTCGATATTAATTCTATCCAAGATTTCGAGAGTTCACTTAAATCGTTTGATACAGGCGACATAATTCTTATAATTGGTACCCGAGAAGGAACCAATATATTTGAGCCTGTAGAAATTGAATAAGATCAGAAATTTTTCAATAATCGCCCATATTGATCATGGGAAATCTACGCTATCAGATCGAATAATCGAATTTTGTGGAGGATTATCAAAGAGAGAAATGAAATCCCAAGTTCTCGATACGCTTGAATTAGAACGAGAAAGAGGAATTACAATAAAAGCACAATCAGTTGCTCTTAATTACAAGGATGACAAAGAGTATCTATTTAATTTAATTGATACTCCAGGCCATGTAGATTTTTCCTATGAGGTTTCAAGGTCACTTGCAGCATGCGAAGGAGCTTTACTAGTAGTGGATGGGTCACAAGGAGTGGAGGCCCAAACACTTTCCACTTGCTATAAAGCAATTGATCTTGGTCTTGAGGTTATACCTGTAATCAATAAGATTGATTTACCACAGGCAGAACCTGAAAGAGTCAAAAAAGAAATTGAAGAAATCATTGGTATTGATGCATCTGATGCTCTATCTGTTAGTGCAAAAGATGGAACAGGACTAGATGAACTTATGAAGCAGATTGCTCGCAAGATACCTTCACCAAAAAGCTCAGCTGAAAAAAATCTACAAGCTTTAATTATTGATTCCTGGTATGACAATTTTCTAGGCGTTATATCTTTAATAAGAATCTTTAGTGGTGAATTAACAAAGGGAGAAAAGTTTATTGTTAAATCAACAGGACAAACATTTACAGCAGAGTCCATTGGTAAATTCACCCCAAAAAAAGTAGCTTTTGATAAACTATCTCAAGGCGAAGTTGGCTATCTTGTAGCAAATGTAAAAGATTTAAAATCAGTTCCTGTAGGCGACACTCTAATCTCATCAAAACATCCAGATACAAAACAACTGGAAGGTTTTGAAGAGGCAAAGCCTCAAGTTTTTGCTTCTTTTTTCCCAATAGAGTCAAACGACTACCAAACTTTCCGAGAGGCTCTGCAAAAATTAAATTTAAATGATGCATCTTTAGTTTTCGAACCAGAAAATTCAGAAATTTTAGGCAGCGGTTTTCGATGTGGCTTTTTAGGAACCTTACATATGGAAGTAGTTAAAGAAAGGCTAGAGCGTGAATATAATTTAGACCTGATCACTACAGCACCAAGTGTTGCCTATGAAATTCTTAGAACAAATGGAGAGGAATCCTCCATTAGTTCACCTGCAGAGTTACCAACTACAAATGAGATTGATGAGATTCGCGAGCCAATAATTAGATCTACCATACTATGTCCAGATAAATATGTGGGCGATGTAATTGAATTAGCTATTGCTAAAAGAGGAGTTCAAAAAGACCTTCAGTATTTGGGTGGGCAAGTATCAATTATTTTTGAAATGCCTCTATCTGAAATAGTTATGGATTTTTTCGATTTACTAAAGTCAAAAAGCCAAGGCTATGCTTCAGTTGATTTTGTCTTTGATAGATATCAAAAAGCAGACTTAGTAAAAGTAGATGTTGCTGTAAATGGTTTGGTTGTTGATTCGCTATCATCAATTATGCATAGATCTGATGCACAAAGAAAAGGAAGGGACATTGCTAAAAGGCTTAGAGAAGTTATTCCGAGACAAATGTTTGAAATTCCAATCCAAATTATGATCGGAAGCAAAATAATAGCTAGAGAAAGCGTTAAGGCCTTCAGAAAGAATGTTACTGCTAAACTATATGGTGGAGATGTAACCAGGAAAAAGAAACTTCTTGAAAAACAAAAAGCAGGCAAAAAGAAAATGAAACAAATTGGTAGAGTTGCTTTACCTCAGGAAGCATTTCTAAGCTTCCTTTCCACAGAAAAAAATAAATGAGTACTTTTTTTAATATTATTCAGCCGATTTCAAATTTACCAGTTTTTATTTTTTTAAATTTATTAATCTGTGGAATTGCGATTCATTGGTATTGGTCCATAGTCACCGGGAACTTTTCAGACAGAGCCCATCGATGGATTCAAAGGTTTGGCCTTTTTATTTCAATTCTAATCATAGGTATTTTGTTTGTAAGGCAATGGAATATCGGAGATCTACTAGCTTTTTATAGCACCTTTTCTTTAGGAGTTTTAACCTTCTCTTTAATGAAAGGCCACAAAGAAATTATCAAAGAAAGTAGAGGTTGGTTTCTTAGTATTTTTCTAGTCTTTTTTATTAGAGGCTATGTTTATGAACCATGGCAGATACCATCTGGCTCAATGAAACCTAATCTTGAAGTTGGTGATTTTGTTTTGGTTAATAGAAATGCATATGGATTAGAAATCCCATTTACAGGCAGAGAAAAAGTTTTCTCTAAAGGCCCGGAAGTAGGAGAAATAGTAGTATTTTTCCCACCACATAAACCTACAGTACCGTTCGTGAAACGTGTTATCGCAAAAGGGGGAGATAAAATCACCTACGTAAATAAAAAATTCTATATCAATGGAGAAATTTATAAGCAGGACTTTGTTGAAAAAGATGCTTTTGGGGCAGACCTATTTACTGAAAATAATAGTGACGATGCATATCTAATAAGACACATGCAAAAAACTGCTGATAATAATGAATGGGTAGTTCCGGAAGGTATGTATTTTGTAGTTGGAGATAATAGAGATAATTCTAACGATAGTAGATCTTGGGGATTTATTACAGAAGGATCAATATGGGGAAGGGCTGACTTTATATGGCTATCATGGAAACCAGGTGAATGGCCAAACTTTTCTAGAGCAGGGAAAGTAAAGTAATGAAAAAGTGCGGGTATGCAACAATTATTGGCAAGACCAATGTAGGCAAATCTACCTTCCTGAATAATTTTTTAGATAAAAAAGTATCCATTACATCAAAGAAATCTCAAACCACTAGGTCAAATATTTACGCCGTAAAATCAACTAAGGAATGTCAAATCATATTTATTGATACGCCGGGCACTCATAAAAAAACAGAGAAAACAATTAACAAAATTCTTAGAAAAAAACCCAAAGAGGTCATTCATGATGTTGATGTAGTTCTCTTTATGATATCAGGCACAAAATTTGACGATGTTGATAAAGAAACACTAGAAATAGTTAACAGCTCAAAAGCAAAAAAAGTACTACTAATTAATAAAATAGATCTTCTTAAAAATAAAAATGAATTATTTCCATTTGTTGAGAAGGTTTTTCTGAAAGAAGAATTTGATAGCATTATTCCAATTTCTTCTAAGAAAAGTGAAGGCTTAGATATTGTTCTGGATGAACTAGAAAAGCTTATGCCAGAAAATGATTTTTTCTACCCAGTTGAAGGGTTTGACTTTCAAAGTCAAACATTTGAGATAACCGAAATAATAAGAGAAAAAGTCATAAGATTGCTTGGGGATGAACTTCCCTACCAAACAGCAGTGGTTTTGGATGTTTTTCAAGACCAACACGATCAAATAAATCTAGACGCAACCATTTATGTAGCTAAAGAAAGTCAGAAAAAAATAGTCATTGGTGATGGAGGAGCAAAGATTAAATCTATTGGTACAAAAGCTCGAATTGATCTAGAAGAAAAATATAACAAGAAAGTTTTTTTGAGCTTATGGTGTAAGGTCAAGAAAAATTGGATTAATGACCCTGTCACTCTTGAAAGTTTCGGAATTAAAAATTAATGCAATCAAACATACAGGAAGCATTTGTAATACACTCTAGACCATATAAAGAGACTAGCTTAATCGTCACTTTTTTATGCAGAACTTCAGGCAAAATAAGTGCTGTAGCTAAGGGCGCAAAAAGAAAAAAATCAAAATTTGCAGGCCACCTTGAGCCATTTCAGTTACTGAATATTGACTTTAGAGGCAAGAGTGATCTGAAGACACTATATCTTGCAGAAACTACCGAACCGTACAAAGATTTTTTAGTAAAGGAAAGCCTATATTCGGCCTTTTACATAAATGAATTAATGAATTTTCTCTTGTTGCATTCTGATGAATCTGAACAATTATTTAGTCTTTACAAAGACTGCATCAAAGATCTCAAAACTAAAGATAATGTCGAAGCAATATTGAGAGACTTTGAGTTAAACATTTTGGCAAACCTTGGCTACCAAATTGATTTTTTTAATGACCTCGATTCTGGTAAAGAAATAGATATCAAAAAAAATTATAAGTATAGTCCTCAAAGTGGATTCAGAGAGAGTAAAGAGGGCTATGATGGTAGAATTATAACTGATATAGGTAATAGAAATTTCTCTTCTGAAGCATTAAAGTTAAGCAAAGAGATTAATAGAAGGGCTATTGAATATTACTTCGAAGAGCTAAACATAAAGAGTAGAGTTTTTTTTAGATGATTTTAGGTATTGGCACAGATTTAATTCACAAAGAAAAAGTTAAAAGTATCTATTCCAGATATGAGGAAAAATTTTTAAAGAAAATTCTTTCAGCTGAGGAACAAGAAACTTTTTATGCATTACCTGAAAAAAAGAAAATAAACTTCTTGTGTTCTTCTTTTGCTGCAAAAGAAGCTCTTGTTAAGGCCCTGGGTACCGGTTTTAGTGGTATATACCCAAGTGAAATTACTCTTGAAAAAGATGATCTTGGCAAACCAAGCTTGGTTTCCAGCAGTTTAGAGGATTTAGACTGCCATCTATCAATAACAAATACAGATAGCTATACTCTGTCTTTTATAGTTCTAGAAAAATGAATCTGATACTTTTAGGAATGCCAGGTGCTGGAAAGGGAACACAAGCTGAGATAATCCAGAGAGAACAGGGCATAGCAAATGTCTCGACTGGCGCAATGATGAGAGAAATCAGCCGAGCAGAGACCAATTTAGGTAAAACAGTTCAAGAGTACTTATCTAGTGGAAGGTTGGTCCCAGACAGCATAATAATACAAATACTGGTAGAAAGAATTAGTCAAAGTGATTGCGATAATGGCTTCTTGCTTGACGGGTTTCCAAGAAATTTAGATCAAGCAAAAGCATTGGACGAAGCTAATGTTGAAATTAACCTAATTTTATTCTTAAAAATTTCTGAAGAAGAAATAATTAAGAGAATGTCAGGAAGAAGAGTTCACCTAGCGTCTGGAAGGTCATACCATATTGCTCATAATCCACCAAAAGTCGATGGAAAAGATGACTTAACTGGTGAAACTCTCATTCAAAGAGAAGATGATCATCCTGATGTCATAAAAAAGCGTCTTCAGGTCTATTATGATGAGACAGAGCCACTTTTAAGCTTTTATAGGCAGAAAGATATAAGTTTTTATGAAATCGACGCTTCTAAAACCTTAGAAGAAGTCACAGAAGATATACGGAAAGTCATTTCGCATTGAATATTCTAGTTATAGATTTAACAAAAGATACGCATTATCTTGCTATTAATTACAACAATAAGAAGCATTATTTATCTTTCTGTACCCAAGAAAGAGACAAAAAAAATGACTGGATAGAAAAAATAAATAAAATAAAAGATGAAATTCCTGATTTTAGCTTTGACAACTTGAATTCTGCAGCTTATGCAGCCGGTCCTGGCTCATACACCGGTGCCAGGTTAGCATTTACCTTCTTAGATACCATTAAACTACTTACAAACTGTGATTTTTACGCATTTTCTAACCTTTCAGCACTGCAGTGGAATAATGATTCAATGACTCCAGTTATAAAAGGAAATAAGAATGATTATTTCTATAAAGTTAATGAAAAAGAGATGTATTGCAAAAACCCTAAAGAAATCCCAGAAAAGCATGGTTTTATAAGCTATTCAAGCGAAATGCCTGAGCTAGATAACGTTAAAGAGTTAACCGAAAGTGAAATTGCAAGCAATATTCTAGAAATGATGCTAGATAACGTTGAAAACGCCTTAGAATTGAACTATCCAAATTATATAAAAGAGCTTGATTACAAGAAAATAGATGGATGATCTTTCACTAATACAAATAATAATTTTGAGCATAATTCAGGCAATTACTGAATTTCTTCCTATTTCTAGTTCTGCACACTTATTGCTACCAAGCAAATTACTAGGTTGGCCAGATCAAGGGATAATATTTGATATAACAGTCCATTTTGCCAGTCTTTTAGCGGTTATTGCCTATTTTCGAGACCAATTTTTAAAATTTAACTTCTATTTATCAAAAACATTCATTTTCTTAATTATTGCAACTCTTCCAATTGTGTTAATAGTCCTATTTATAGATGGTGTAGGGGATTATAGATGGACTCTTGAAAGCATCGCAATAAGCAATATAGTTTTTGCGGCACTACTCTTTTTAACTGATAAATTTTGCAACGGAAATCTAAAAAATTCAGAAATGAAGTGGTGGCAAGCTGTAGTAATTGGTTTTTTCCAAACATTCAGTCTTATATCTGGAGCTTCTAGATCTGGAACAGCAATTACAGGGGCCTTATTTCTTGGTTTTTCAAGAGAAGAGGCAGCAAGATTCTCATTAATGTTATCAATACCGACCATAACAGGAGCACTACTTTTTAGCTTTTTAGAAATAAACACTTTAGATACAAATATAAACATTTTAGCAACTTTTATAGGGTTTTTAACAACATTTATCATATCTTATTTTTCAATTTATTTCTTTCTTAAACTAATAAAAAGCATAGGATACACACCTTTTGTTGTTTATAGAGTGCTTTTAGGAGTTGTGATTCTTTGTCTGATATAAAAGCAATAACTTTTAATAAAAATACCTTCAGTTCCAGAGCAATTTACTACTCAAAAAAATACAAAATACCTGTAAAGCATGAAAAACTAAAAGAACCATACCTGGAGATTGCAGAAGAGTCGAAATTGTATGCAAATAACGGCTTTCTAACGAATTTATACCATAAAGATCAATTCTCGAGACGTATTGCTAATTATCAACGAGAAAAACATCTCAAAAAGGCCATTGGTTTTAAATCCTCAATTTCAAAAAAAATACTCGATGGGACAGGGGGGTTAGGCCATGACGCCTTCATTCTAGCTTTATTAGGGCAAGAAGTTACTATTATTGAAAAAAATATTGGTCTTTGTATTCTTGTTGAAGAAGCAATAAATAATTTGCCTGATATTAGTTATTTTAATTTAGCAAAAAATAAAATTTCTATTGTGAATGGCGATTCAAGAGAATATTTTGATCAAATTCAAGATTTTGATGTTATTTACTTAGATCCTATGTTTAATTCAACAAAAAATATAGCTAGAACAAAGAGCCTATCCTTTATTAATGGGTATTTAAGCGATTATGATAATCCATTAGATGACTTTTTGGCTGCTAATTACAAAAGAATAGTTATCAAAAAAGAATTGAAGGCATCATATGGTAATCTAATAGAGCCTACGGTATCATTTAGAGGCTCATCAATTAGGTTTGATGTCTATGTAAAAGGAGAAAAACTATGAATTTTGGACAAGCAGTAAATTCTGCACTTATAGAGAAGTATGCGACCTTTAAGGGAAGGGCATGTAGAGCAGAGTGGTGGTATTTTCTTCTTTTTTCAGTTTTAGTCACATTTATCGTTACAGTAATAGTAAGTTTTTTTACCTTTGGTAGCCTTGATTTAGACTATTTGAGTACATTAAATGAGGAGCAGGCGGCCCAATATACCCTTGATAGTGACTTTGGTAAAGCTTTATCCTGGGCGTCTATAATTATTGGGTTAATGTTATTTTTGCCAAGTTTTGCCGTTACAGTTAGAAGAGTGCAAGATTTAGATGGCAGTTATTTTTGGTCATTACCTTATTTAGTAGCTGCTCTTATTGGTCTATGGATTTCATTCTTTCCATCAGCAGCAGATTCTGTAATTAGATTAGATGCTTTAGCAAATCTAATAACTATCGTATATTGCTTAGCTTTTTTAAGACGTGGTTCATTTGATGAAAATAGATTTGGGCCAGATCCCTTAGAGGCAACGGAAGGCACGTACTAATCTTCTAAAACAACACCAGTGCCATAAGCAACAACTTCTGATGCTCCTTGAGCAATAGTGCTACTCTGGATTCTGAAGCAAATAATGGCGTTTGCGCCCTTACTTTCTGCATCTGCGATCATTCTCTCAACTGCTTGGTCCCTAGTTTGTTGCAATAACCTAGAGTATTCTTCAACTTCACCACCAACAATATTTTTTAATGACGCAAAAACGTCTGCAACTGCATGTCTAGCTCGCGCTGAACTGCCTTTTACATAGCCAATCGTAGATTTAATACCCTTTCCTACAATCTTTTCAGAAGTAACAACAATCATTCTTATATTCTATCAAAGTATTTCAATTTTGCTTTTAGCTTCACAACGTGACTTAAAAGATTTAAAATGCTGACTTTATGGCTGTACAGAAAAGTAAAAAAACAAGAAGCAGAATAGGCATGAGGCGCTCACATGACGCATTAAGTGCTAATTCCCTGTCTACTGATCCAGTTTCTGGAGAAAGACATCTTAGGCATAATATGTCAGCTGATGGATTTTATAAGGGCAGATTAGTTAAAGATCTTAAAAAGAAAAAATC
>MDTB01147396.1_pt1 | contig 19653 bp, 20 predicted proteins | sample 811161 | NCBI WGS metagenome assembly MDTB01 (sample SAMN05326650, study PRJNA326480) | marine metagenome | isolation source: seawater | place: Mediterranean Sea | collected 2009 | reverse complement strand
CAACTTTTGGAACTAAAAATCTTTCTAAAAATATTATTAAAGCTTTAAAAAATAGGACAGCTTGTTTGATTGCTAATCACGGTCAAGTTGCTTTTGGAGAAAATTTAGAAAGTACTTTTGAGCTTGCTCAGGAGATCGAAAATATTTGCCATCAATATATAAATGCCTTAAGAATCGGAATACCTAAAATTCTTTCAAAAAAAGAAATGAAAATAGTCTTAGGTAAATTTAAAAATTATAAAAAGGGATAGTTTTTAATGATAAAAGTTGGTGAGCACATTACTATTGATTTTCTTGGTGTACAAAAAGATTATTCACCTGAATTTTACGAAAAAGTCATTTATAAAATTGCAAAAGCTGCAAAAGTTGAAATTCTTAATGTAGCCTCTCATAGATTTGAACCTCAAGGCTTCACTTTAGTAGCTTTGTTGTCAGAAAGTCATTTTAGTTTTCACACCTTTCCTGAAAGAGGTGTTATAAGCTTTGATTTTTTTACATGCGGAAAAGTAAATCCTAAAGTTGCACTAAAAATTCTAAGAAAAGAGATAGATCATAAAAGAGTAGTGACTAATGCTTTCGATCGAAGTAGCGTAGGTCTTTATAATGATATTTATAGCACCCCAGGTCAAAAAAAATTCTATGTAGTAAAAGATGTTTTAGAAAAATTCACTTCTAAAGTCGGTCAATTTGTTGAAATAATGGACCTAGAAGAGTTTGGTCACGCACTGTTTATTGATCATGAAATTCAAGTATCTGAAAAAGATGAAAAAATTTATAGTTCTAACTTTTTCAAATCCAGTTACGATTTGAGTAAAAAAAATAATAACGTTGCAATTATTGGCGGAGGAGATGGTGGAGTAGCTAGAGCTTGCCTAGAAAATAATTCAAATTTCATAGATTGGTTTGAGCTTGATCCTGAAATTGTAGAAGCGTGCTATCGCCATTTACCAAAAGTTTGCTCTAAAGTAAAAAAAAGTAATAAAATTAAAACTTTTTGGGGTGATGCATTTAAAAGTATTAAAGAAATAGAAGACTCTAAATATGACAAAATCTTTGTCGATTTAAATGATGATCAATATTGTATAGACCTTGCAAAAAGAAATATGAAAGGACTAAAAAGAATTTTAAAAATAGGTGGAGTTTTAACAGCTCAAGTAGGAAGTCATGACAAAAAACCAAAACAAGTTGAAAACTGGTGCAAAGTTTTGGAAAAAAGCTTTGGTAATGTCAATCTTTCTAGTACTTACATACCAAGTTTTGACTGTAACTGGAATTTCGCGTCATCTATAATGAAGTAATGTTTCGTGTTTCTTGCATTCAATTAAAATCAAACAATAATATTCAATATAATCTTAATAGGACGACAATGCTTATAAATAAAGCTATAAAACAAAAAACAGATTTTATAATAACTCCAGAAGTTTCCTCACATTTTTCTCATAACAAAAATGAACTTCTCAAAGTTTGCACCTCAATGAAAAAAGATATTTATTTAAATGGAATTAAAAAACTTGCTAAGAAGTACAAAAAATGGATTTTAATTGGATCGTTAATTATTAAAGTGTCACGAAATAAATTGGTCAATAGATCTATTCTTGTAGATAAAAGAGGCAAAATAAAATCTTTTTATGATAAAATTAACATGTACGATGTCACTTTAAGTAAGAAGGAAAAATATTTTGAGTCCAAAAGTTTTTCTGCAGGAAAAAAAATAAAATCTTATAAATTACCCTGGGGCAGATTAGGCTTTAGCATTTGTTATGACTTAAGATTTCCAAATCATTATAGAAAATTATCTAAAGCAGGATCAATATTCTTAACTGTACCATCAGCTTTCACAGAAACAACTGGAAAAAAACATTGGCACTCTTTACTGAAGGCCAGAGCTATTGAGAATTTTTGTTATGTATTTGCCCCAGCCCAAGGTGGAAAACATTATAATAGTAGAAAAACTTTTGGACATTCCTTAATAGTTTCCCCAGATGGAAAAATTTTAAAGGAGTTGAAAAAAAAAGAGGGAACTATTACTGCTAATGTTGATCCAAATTTACCCATAAAACTCAGAAAAAAAATTCCAAGTTTAAATTATGATTAATTATTTGTAAGATTTCACTTCTTTAATGTTAGATCCAAGAAGTTTGTTAATTCTTAATTTTATTTCAGCCCTTTCATCATTGAATTTATAAACATTTCTAGCCAGTTCAACGAAAGTGCTATCAAATTTTTTTTCTTTTTCTGCTTCTCTTTTTTCATCCTCGATATTCCAAAGCTTTAAATTAATTTCTTTTAATTTATTACTTAGATTTTCTAATTTTTCACTTGACTTAATTTTTTGTTCATAAGTTCCAGTTAAAGACTTTAATTCTTTCTCTATTTCAGTAAGTTTTTCCTTATTTTTGATTTTTTCTTTCTTAATTTCAAGAATTGAAATCTTGTCGATTAATTCACCTGCGGAAATTTCAGCCAATATTTTGTCTAAATTATCATTCATAATATTTTGACTTTATTAGAGTATTTAATATATGCAGTATACATAATGTCAAACATATTAATTATCAAACATGGGTCTTTAGGTGACTTGATACAAGCTAATGGGGCTATTAAAGATATCAAATTAGCAAACCCAAATAAAAAAGTTCTTCTGTTAACTTCAACTGCTTATAGTTTTTTTATGTCTTCATGCCCTTATGTAGACGGCGTAATTGGAGATGATAGACTACCCAGATGGAATATTTTTTATCTATTAAAAATCAAAAGATTACTTGAAAGTTATAATTTTTCTCATGTATTTGATCTTCAAAATTCGAATAGGACTTACTTTTACAGAAAGTTTTTACTAAAAAAGGCAATATGGTCATCGACAAAAGAAGCTTTAGATGTAGGTCAAAAAAAAAGTGATTTTGATAAAGCGGGAGTGTTATCAAGAATGAAAATTCAATTAAATAAGTCTGGAATTGAAACTAATTTTTTAAACTCTATTGATTTATCTTGGGCAAATTATGATATTTCAAAATTATTAAAGAAATATACTAATGGTGAGTTTATATTGATTTTTCCATTTTGCTCAAAAAAACATTTAAAAAAAAAATGGCCTCATTTCAAAGATTTAGTTAATAAAATAAAACAATATTACAACAATAAGTACTCTGTTTTAGTAGCTCCAGGACCTGGAGAAATATTAGAAGCCTCTAAACTCAACAGTAAAGTGGTTTTAAATGAAAACAAGCCAATTGATATTGTTACATTGATAAGTTTGATAAATAAATCTAAGTTTATTATTTCAAATGATACAGGACCAGCTCATATATGCTCACATTTAAAAAAAAATGGTTTAGTTTTATTCGGAAGTCATACCACTCCTGAGAAAGTGAGCATTGGTAATACGAATTTTGAGGTAATTAAAGTCAATGATCTTAATCAATTAACGTCTGAAACAGTAATGAATGAAATTAACAAAAAATTAAATTAACTCTATGTATTTTTTTATAATGTTGCGCCATTTAAAATTTTTTGAGAATTCTAAAGCATTTTTACCAAAAGTTTTATAATTATCATTTTCGAAAAAGTTTATGATTTTATTGTAGATAGCATTTAAATCATTTCCATTACATAAATAACCGGTTTCACTATTTTTAATTGCATCGGACTCACCCCCTGCGACACCACCAATTGATCCTTTACCATAACTTGCTGCCTCTATAAATGAAATACCAAAACCTTCAACAGATTTTTTGTAAATCACAGAAGGCATCAAAAATAAATCTGCTTCACTAATTAAGGCTACTTTTAGTTGCTCATCAGATTTAAGAACAAATAATGCATCATTCTGTAATCCTAGTTCGTCTCTTAATTCTTCTAATCTATCTTTTTCTTCTCCATCTCCAACAGAAATATATTTAATTTTTGGAAATTTAGTTTTCAAGTTTTTAATAGTCATAAGAATATTTTGGTGATTTTTTCTTTTATCCAGCCTTGCAACAGTAATTATTTTTGGAAAGGCGCCATCATAAATATCTTTAGCTTGATTGATATATTCATCTTTTATTTGTATTGGATAATTACTTCCAGGGTGAATTACTTTAATTTTGCTATCGTTGACTCCGAGTGTTTTTGCAAGACTTTTAGTAAAATTTGAATTTGCTATCACGTAGCTTGACTTGTTTAGTGCTTTTAACATCCTTTTGTTTAAAAAGGATCCAAGAGGGTGATTTATCTCTTTAGAGTGAATTAAACAAAATGACTTGCTTTTTGCTAATACTTTATCATCTATATTCTCAATACTTTTCCAATGATCAAAAAATGAGGCTCTTACATTGTTTCCTTGAATAAAATTGTTAATTACATTCGCTTTTCTATATTTTCTAAAAATTTTTAATCCTGAAATCCTCTCAATATTTAAATTTGAATTTTTGTCATAATTATCTGAATTTTCAAATTGGTCAGCAAATACTTTAACAGGACCGTGTTCTAGTAATGCATTACTCAGACCTTCCATCAAAATCTGAATACCTCCTACATCTGGAGGAAAATTTCTTGTCGATATCACAAACATTAATTAAACCATTTGATATTACATCCCATGCTCGGAATTTGGTTTTCTGGACCTTTACCAGTTTCAGAAACAAGTTTCATACTTTTAAATAAATCAGTCTCATTATTATTAACCGGTTTTAAATTTTTAAGCTCCCTCATTCGACCTCTATACTGAAGCTCTTTCTTACCATTATATCCAAAAAAATCAGGGGTACAAACTGCTCCATATTTTTTTGCTACCTCTTGTGTTTCATCAATTACATAAGGAAAATTAAAATTGTTAACTTTTGAAAATTCTCTCATTTTTTCAAATGAATCTTCGGGGTAGTTTTTAGTATCATTAGACATTATCGCCACTGAGCTGATACCAAAGTTTTTAAGCCGGTTAGTATCTTTTACAATATCTGAAATTATTGCTTTTACATATGGACAGTGATTACAAATGAACATAATAATTGTTCCATTATTCCCTAAACAGTCATCAAGTTTGTAAATTTTATTATCTACTCCTTTTAAGCTAAAAGGTTGTGGCTTTTCACCGAAATTGCATATTGGAGTTTTAATCAGAACCATAATATAATAAATATATTAATGATTTATAATTTCAACAATATTAGTCCAAAGTTAGACAAAGATAGCTGGTTTGCTCCCAATTCAGTTTTAATTGGTGATGTAACCTTAAAAAAAGATGCTAACATTTGGTTCAATGCAACGTTAAGAGGTGACGTTGAGCCAATTACGATAGGAGAGGGATCTAATATTCAAGATGGAAGTGTAGTTCATACTGATCCAGGGTGTCCAACAGTTGTTGGAAAAAACGTTACCGTAGGACACTTGGTAATGCTGCATGGATGTATCATAGAAGATGATTGTTTAATTGGTATTGGAAGTACTATTCTCAATAAGGCAAAGATAGGTAAGTATTCAATAATAGGCGCAAATGCTCTTATTACAGAAAATAAGATTATTCCAGAAAGATCTTTAGTGCTTGGAAGTCCTGGAAAAATTGTTAGACAAGTCACTGATGAAGAAATTAAACATATAAAAGAAAATGCTCAACATTATGTGGACAACTATAAAAAGTATAAGAAATAGTTTATTTGTTTTAATTTTTTTGATTTCAAGCTTTCCTCCTTTAGATGCTAAGAACAGCAAAGATGTATCTAATACCGAGGTGAAAAAAAAAACTATCTCTCATAAAAAAAAATATTCTATGAATTTAGTTAATAGTAAAGACGGGCATCCTGTAAGATCTGGGAAAAAATCTTACAGATTCGAAGTAAGATTAGGTGATTGCGGTAAAGACAGCGGACATGATGATTGTAAAAAAGACAGACAAAGAACCGAGCTTCAATTGAAAAAACATCAAAAGGATAAAAAAGAATATTGGTATTCAGCATCGATTTATTTACCAATAGATTATCAATCAGTAGCCCCAGTTAGAACTACTTTCGCTCAACTTTATGAGAGAGGTTGGAAACCTATTCTAATGGTAACAGATAGAACTGGGGAGTGGTTAGAAGTCGGAAGAATGTGGAGTGGGGAGTATGTTGAGATGAAAAAAGCCTTAAAAATAAATGATATGAAAGGCAAATGGACAGATGTATTAATTAATTGTCGATTCTCCAGGGAAGAGGATGGTTTCATGAAAGTTTGGGTTAATAATAAATTGATTCTAAATTCGGAAAATATCAAGAATTTAACTCCATATACTAAAAGAGGAGTAGGATTAGATTTTGGGATATATCAAACTTTTGTTAGTGGTTGGAAAAGAAAAAACGGTGATAAACCCTATCCAAAAATGATTGTTTATTTTGACGAAGTAAATCTAGGAACCTCTAAAAATAAAGTTACAAAAAATTTAGGGAACTAACCAACTAAACTTTTTAGATCCATTAAAGTCAATTAATGCTCTTCTATGGCCTTTTGCAGCTAAATAAAGCCATTCAATACTTTTTATCTTACATTTAATTACACAAAAGTTTTTGTATCCGGTTTCACTTTCTTCTTTGGTAAAATCAAAATTGTCAAATTTGTTATCTAATCCGGAAGTTGGTTTTTCAGAAATTGTTCCAGGACCACTAGTAACTAAGTAACATTTTCTACTTATATGACCAGTTCTTTCCCATGATTCTTTCGTTAATTCATTATTATAATTTATTTCACAACTAGCTTTAATTCTTAATTGAATTTTTTCTTTTTTTCCGTAAAAAAGAATCGAGCAACTTGGATTTTTTTTAATTTTTTCAATCTTAGAAGACCTAATATCACTGTGATATTGCACAATATTATTTTTTTCATCAGCCTTTCTTAGGACCACTACTCTTCCATCAATATCTTTACTATCTCCGCAAATAAAAACGGGTGTTCTAAATTCAGAGTTTCTATCATTAACGGCTTCGACCAACAGGCTCCAAATTTTTTTTTCAATTTCTATGAAATCTTCGTAATAACTTAATTTTGCTTCTGACACTATTTTCTAAATCTTTTAATTAAACTTGATGTATCCCATCGGTTACCACCTTGTTTTTGAACTTCTCCATAAAACTCGTCTATTATTTTAGTGATAGGTAAAGGTGAATTATTTTTTTTTGATTCTTCCATTGCAATTTTTAAATCTTTTCGCATCCAGTCCACTGCAAAGCCATAGTCAAACTTATCCTCAATCATTGTCTTGTATCTATTTTCCATTTGCCAGGATTGTGCGGCACCTTTTGATATCACTTCAATCACGTCATACATGTTTAGTTTTGCATTTAAACCAAAATTAATTGCTTCAGAAAGACCTTGGACTAATCCAGCTATACAAATTTGATTTACCATTTTACAAAGTTGACCATTGCCTGCTGGACCAAGAAGTTTCATTTTTTTGCTATAACAATCAATTATTGGTTCGGCTGTTTTATAGGAATTTTTATCTCCCCCAACCATAACTGTTAAAGCACCATTTTCTGCTCCTGCTTGTCCACCTGAAACAGGTGCGTCCAAAAAATTAAATCCTTTTAATTTTGCCTCTTTATAAAGTTCGCGAGCAATTTCAGCAGAGGCTGTAGTATTATCAATATAGATGGCATCTTTTTTTACAGAATGGAATAATCCATTAGATCCTAAAGTTACCTCTCTTAAGTCGTTATCATTTCCAACACATGTAAAAATAAAATCACAATCTTTTGCAGCTTCTTTAGGTGTTTCTGCAATTTTACCTTTAAAATCTCTAATCCATTTTTCAGCTTTAGATTTTGTTCGATTATAAACAGTTACATCATGACCAGCTTTTGATATATATCCAGCCATGGGATATCCCATTACACCTAAACCTATAAATGCAACTTTACTCATATGTTTCTCACTATAAATAAAAAAATTTTAATATTCGGCTTTATATTTACATTTTTTTCAAGCTTTGGACAGAGTTTTTTTTTGGGTTTGTTTAACGCACCAATTAGAAATGAACTAGGTATTTCACATGGACAATTTGGAAATATATATGCATCGGCTACAATTTTTTCTAGTCTTCTTCTTATTTGGGTTGGAAAAAAAATTGATGAATATCAAATAATTAACTATTCTTTTTTTGTTATTTTTCTTTTATTCTTATCCTCATTATTCTTTTCTATTGTAAATAACTTATATTTTTTAGCAATTGGTATTTTTTTAATGCGGCTTTCTGGACAGGGGCTAATGAGTCATACATCTACCACCACGATTTCAAGATTTTTTAATAGGTCGAGGGGCAAAGCTTTAAGTACAATTTGGTTTGGACTATCATCTGCAGAATTTATTTTACCAGTTCTAGTTACATACCTATTCTTAATTTATTCATGGAGAATGGTATGGCAAAGTATTGCATTCTTAATAATTCTACTTTTACCATTTGTTATTCTAAATACAATTAAAAATATAAAGCTAAACTCTAGAGAAAAAAATGATAATTTAAAAATAAAAAGTTTAAATATAAAGAGTTGGAATAGAAGTGAAGTAGTAAAAGACTACAGATTCTATATTGTATCTCTTAATATGTTAGCTATGCCGTGGATTGCAACGGGGGTATTTGTTTATCAATCATTTATTTCAGAGTCAAAAATGTGGAATATTTACACTATACCAAAAGCTTTTATGGTTTATTCCATAGCCTACATTATAACATTATTTTTCTCTGGCTTTTTAGTTGATAAATTTTCTAGCAGAAAATTAATTCCCTTAATGAATATACCGTTGTTATTAGCAATGATCGTTTTATTTAATTTCCAGCATGAGTACTCGGCATTTGTGTTTTTAGGTTTAATAGGAATATCGAATGGACTAGCTAATGTTCTTGGCTCTTCTACTTGGGCTGAAATTTATGGTGTAAGGTATATTGGCTCCATCAAGGCACTTACAACAGCATTTATGGTTTTTTCAACAGCATTTGGAACAGCAGTTTTCGGTTTTTTAATTGACTATGAGTTTTCTATTGAAAATATTGCTTTTATATCAGGTGTTTATATAGTTATTTCTTTATCTGTACTACTTATGATTAGAAAAGAATTGGAACCAACAAAAATTAAAAAATAATTGATTTATTAAAATTATTTGAATATACACTTCTAATCATGGCCAGAATTACTGTAGAAGATTGTTTAGACAAGGTGGAAAATCATTATGATTTAGTTCTTTTAGCAAAAGAAAGGACCAGCCAACTAAACTCTGGTTCTCCGATGTTAGTAGAAGAAGATAACGATAAAAACACTATAATAGCTTTAAGAGAAATTGGCGATGGTAAGATAGACATCGATGATTTAGAAAAAAATGCAATTCTTAGACTTAGAAAAGAACCTGATCATGTTGAAGAACTAGAGGAAGATGAAGAGATAGAAAATGATGACTTTGAGAATCTTTACAAGGGGCAAGTTTCAAAAAGTGGAATAGCTATTCTACCATCAAAAAGAGTTAAAAGAATTTCTCCCGAACCAAATAACAAATCACCAGAAAGTAATTTGGCAAAAGAGGCAATAGATGAGCTTAAGAAATCACAGCCAGAGATAAAAGAAGAAAACCTTGATGCAAAGGAAGAACCTCTTCAATTAGAAGAAGAAATTAAAAAATCAGAATAAATCAATGAAAAAAACAATTTCTGTCGCACCTATGATGGATTGTACTGATAGGTATGAAATTTATTTCCTAAGCCTTATTAGTAAAAATGTGAATCTTTATACCGAAATGATTGTAGCTAATGCGATCATAAATGGAGATAGAAAAAAATTATTGTCATTCAAAAAAATTTCAAATCCAGTTACTTTACAATTAGGCGGATCAAATCCTCTCGAATTAGCAGAAGCTTGCAAAATTTCTGAAGATTTTGGTTACAAAGAAATTAATTTAAACTTAGGCTGTCCTAGTAAAAAAGTTCAAAAGAATAAATTTGGAGCGTGCCTGATGCAAGAACCAGGTCTTGTAGCGAAATGTATTGAAGCAATGAATAAAGCAACTAAACTTCCAATTACAATTAAAACAAGAATTGGCTATAATGACATAGAGGATTTTGATTTTTTAAAATCTTTTATTCAAACTACTAAAGATGCAGGTTCACAAAAATTTATAATTCATGCGAGAAAAGCCTTACTTAAAAAACTGAGTCCCAAAGAAAATTTAAATATTCCACCACTGAAATATGATTTTGTTTATAAATTAAAAGAGTATTTTAAAAATAATGAGATTATCATTAACGGTGGAGTTAAAAATACCGAAGAGATAAAATTTCATCTTTCAAAAGTTGACGGTGTTATGATTGGAAGAAAAATTTACCATTCTCCATATTTTTTAGCTGATATTGAAAGAGAAATATTTGATAACAAAAATATTCCAACAAGAGTTGAAATAATGGAAAATTTAATCCCATATATTCAAGAGGAAACTTCAAAGGGAACTCAATTAAACCATATTATGAGACATACAGTTGGATTATTTCATGGTCAAAGTGGTTCGCGAAATTGGAAACAATATCTCTCCAAAAATATGTGTATAAGAAATGCTGACCTACAAAAAGTAAATCATATAATGGATCACATGAAAAAGAATAATTCAATTTCTTTAGTGAGATAAGCTTGGATTTTCTTACACAGTCAGACTTAGTTTATCTAATCATGATAATGATAGTTACTGCGATACCAGCTGGTTTCGCTGCAGGATTTTTTGGAATAGGTGGAGGTTTGATAACAGTTCCAATTTTATTTTATATTTTTAGTACTTCTGGAATAGAAGCAGCGTATCTAATGCATTTGGCAGTAGGAACTTCTTTTGGAATAATTATTCCTACTTCAATAGTATCAGTTCTAACACACCACCAGCACAAAGCTGTTGATTTTAATGTTGTTAAAGGTTTTGGGATTTTTGTTGGTATTGGAGTAATTATGGGAACTATTTTTGCAGCTAGTTTAAAAACAAAAACTCTTATTTTATTTTTTACGATTGTTGTTTTTATTCTTGCTTGTTATCTATTATTTCTAAAAGAAAAAGAGTCAAAGATTGAGATAAATATCAGTATATTCTCCAAAGCTTTATTCGGTATTCTAAGTGGTTTTATATCGGCACCCATGGGAATAGGAGGTGCAGTCATGAATGTTCCTATTTTAAAATTTTTTGGTTATCCGATAAATAAGGCAATTGGAAGTGCAGCGGCTATTGGATTTATAATCGCGTTTTTCGGTGCTTTTGGTTTTTTAATATCAGGTTATTCTTTAAGAACTAATTTACCTTTAAGTATTGGTTTTTTTAACATCCCAGCTTTTTTAATTTTCTTTCCTATCACTGCTTTTATGGCAAGGATAGGTGCCAAAACAAGTCATAAAATTGATAGAGCAAAAATGACAAGATACTTTGGTTTATTTTTATTACTTATAGGAACAAGGTTTTTGTACGAATATTTTAAACTTTAAATTTTTTGATCATACTCTCCGACTTTACCGGTTTTTTGCAGAAGATTATCGATAAAATAAAAAATTTCCCTCATTCTTCTTTCAGATGATGTGCTTTCCACAACTATAACTAATGATGGTTTGTTTGAGGAAGCTCTAACTAAACCCCATGAACCATCTTCTAGTGAAAATCTTATACCATTGATAGTCAAAATTTTTGTAATTAATTGATTGTCTATTTTTGTTTTCACTTTTTTAAACTCTTGAAACTTTTCTACTATTTCATCAACAACTACATATTTTTCAGAGTCATTACAGAAAGGTGCCATCGTAGGTGTTTGATAGGTAATTGGCAATTCTTGGATTAAATTACTCATTTTTTTATTTTCGTTTGTCAAAAGATTACATACTTGAATAGCAGAGTTAATTCCATCGTCGTAACCATAACCCAGTGGTTTGTTAAAGAAAAAATGCCCACTCTTTTCGAAACCTGCAAGTGCATTTATATTATTCACTTTTCTTTTTATATGGGAATGACCTGTTTTCCAATAAATAGTTTTGCAACTATTTGCCTTAAGCACTTTGTCATTACCAAAAAGACCTGTTGATTTTACATCTACCACAAAATTAGATCCATTATGTCTATACGAAAGACTTCTTGCAATTAATAACCCTATTTTATCTGAAAAAATTTCATTACCTTGGTCATCTATTACTCCGCACCTATCTCCATCTCCATCAAAGCCAAAACCGATATCTGCATTATTATCTTTTACAGCTATAGCAATTGCATTAAGCATCTTTAAATCTTCAGGATTTGGATTATATTTAGGAAATGACCAGTCTAATTCACAGTCTAATTCAATTACTTCGCAACCTACGCCTTTTAAAATTTTTGGAGCAAAGATCCCTGCAGTTCCATTTCCACAAGCAACAACGGCTTTAATTTTTTTATTTAATTTATTCTTCTTAATTAAATCTTGAATATAAATTTCTTGAAAATTATTGATTTTTTTGCTGTTTCCCTGACCTTTTTTAAATCTTTGATTGAGCGTAATATCTTTTAAATCCGACATCTCTTCTGCAGCATGTGTCAATCCTTTTTTTATTCCCATTTTAACTCCTGTCCAACCATTTTCATTATGACTAGCAGTAATCATTGCTATCGCATCAGAATTTAAATTGAATTGCGCAAAGTAGACTGTTGGAGAAAGAGATAACCCAATATCCTCAACATTACATCCTGTTGAAACCAACCCTTCAATTAGAGCTAATTTAATTTTTTCACTATAAGATCGATAGTCATGACCTACAATTACTCTAGGACTTTTTTTGTCTGTATAGTTTATAATTTGAGTTCCTAGTCCTTTACCAAGACAAGTGATTCCCTCAATATCAATGTCTTTTTCAAAAATCCATCGAGCATCATATTCTCTGAAACCATTCGGATTAATTAGCATTCAGCCTTTTAACAGTATTTTTTTATCAACAAAACTTTCCACTTGATTATTTTCTTTAATGTTCATATAATGTTCTCTTGAACTAGTAGTTTATGTAGTATATTAACAAAAATGTAACACAACATGTAGTTGTTTATTAACATTTTAAAGACAAAAAAGAAATAATTATGAGTAAAAACGTATCACTGGCAATAAAAAAAGCTATGGGCAACATTAATCAGCTCAACCAAAATCGACCTATTAACCACGGACCAAAAAAACCTGACCTTTTTTCCCTTTCAGGAGAAACCGAGCTATTTCAAAACGAAAAAGGCATTACAATAAAAATTGATCGATCAAGAGACTCGAATCTTACTGATTTTGGAAAAGAGACTTTAAACGATAGGTACCTTGGACAAAATGAAAGCTTTCAAGATTTGTTTGCTAGAGTAGCAAGTGTATATGCAGATGATAACTTACATGCTCAAAGAATTTATAATTATATAAGTAATTTATGGTTCATGCCAGCCACGCCAGTGTTATCAAACGGTGGCACTGAAAGAGGGTTGCCTATTTCATGTTTTTTAAATGAAGCAAATGATAGCCTTAAAGGCATTACCAGTTTGTGGGAGGAAAACGTTTGGTTAGCAGCAAGAGGTGGCGGTATAGGAAGTTACTGGGGAAACTTACGGTCAATAGGAGAAAAAATAGGTAAAGTAGGAAAAACTTCAGGAATTATTCCTTTTATTAAAGTCATGGACTCTTTAACATTAGCTATTAGCCAAGGTTCCTTAAGAAGAGGTTCTGCTGCCTGTTATTTACAAATCGATCATCCAGAAATAGAAGAATTTATTGAGATGAGAAGACCAACGGGAGGTGATGTAAATAGAAGGTCTTTAAATTTACATCACGGAGTACTCGTTACAGATGACTTTATGAGAGCCGTTGAGACTGATAGCAAATGGGCGCTTAGAAGTCCTAATGATGGCACAGTTCAATCAACAATACCTGCTAGAAATTTATGGATTAGACTGCTAACCGCGAGAATAGAAACTGGTGAGCCTTATATAATTTATATAGACACTGTTAACAGGCAAATTCCTCAACATCATAAACTTGCTGGTTTAAAAGTAAAAACTTCGAACTTATGTAGTGAAATAACTTTACCTACAGGTATTGATAATTATGGAAAAGAAAGAACAGCAGTTTGTTGTTTATCATCGCTTAATTTAGACACATATGACGAGTGGAAAGACAATGAACAGTTTGTTGAAGATGTAATGAGATTTTTAGATAATGTAATGACCGATTTTATAGAAAAGGCACCAGATGAGTTTGAAAATGCAAAATACTCTGCAATGAGAGAGAGAAGTGTCGGTCTGGGAGTTATGGGCCTTCACTCCTTTTTTCAACAAAAAAATATTCCTTTTGGTTCTGTTATGAGCAAGGTTTGGAATAAGAAAATTTTTAGAAATATTCAGGAAAAAGTTGATGCAGCTTCAATTACTTTGGCAAAGGAGAGAGGATCTTGCCCTGACGCGGAAGAATATGATATCAAAGAAAGATTTTCAAATAAAACTGCAATTGCTCCTACGGCCTCAATATCTATAATTTGTGGTGGTACATCTGCTGGTGTTGAGCCGATATCTGGTAATAGCTATACTCATAAAACTTTATCGGGTTCTTTTAACGTTAGAAATAAATACCTAACCAAATTATTAGAGAAATATAAAAAAAATGACGAAGAAACCTGGTCTAGTATTACAACAAATCAAGGTTCTGTTTCTCACCTCAATTTTTTGACTGATGAGGAAAAAGATACATTTAAAACCGCTTTTGAAATAGATCAAAGATGGATCGTAGAGTTAGGAGCTGATAGATCTCCACACATATCTCAAGCCCAATCAATAAATATTTTCGTGCCAGCGGACATACATAAAAAAGAGCTACACAATATTCACTTTCAAGCTTGGAAAAAGGGTCTTAAAAGTCTTTACTATTGTAGATCAAAATCAATACAAAGAGCAGAAAACGTAACTGCTGGATCATCAACCGATGTTACAAAAAACGTTTATGAGAATAAAAATAAATCTAACAACAAAGACAACAACTATGAGGAGTGTTTATCATGTCAGTAGCAAAAAAAGATAATTCAAAAATAATTCAACCAAAAAAAATGGGATTACTTGTAGAGAATCCTGTTTATAAACCTTTTAGGTATCCTTGGTGTTACGATGCATGGCTAACCCAACAAAGAATTCACTGGTTACCAGAGGAAGTTCCATTGGGTGATGACGTGAGAGATTGGCAAAGAAATCTTACCGCAGCAGAAAAAAATCTTTTAACGCACATATTTAGATTTTTTACCCAAGCTGATGTTGAGGTTAACAATTGCTATTTAAGACATTACACTACAGTTTTTAAACCCACAGAAGTATTAATGATGATGACCGCTTTTGCTGCAATGGAAACAGTTCACATTGCTGCTTATTCTCATTTGCTAGACACTATAGGCATGCCTGAGACTGAGTATTCTGCATTTCTAGAGTATAAAGAGATGAAAGATAAATATGATTATATGCAAGGATTCGACGTTAAATCAAAACACAACATAGCAATGACTATGGCAGTGTTTTCTGCTTTTACCGAAGGTCTTCAGTTATTTGCAAGTTTTGCAATATTGTTAAATTTTCCAAGGTTTAATAAAATGAAGGGCATGGGTCAGATAGTTACTTGGTCAGTAAGAGACGAAACATTGCATTGCAATTCTATGATTAGACTTTTTAAAGATTTTATTAAAGAAGAGCCTCAAATATGGAATGATAAACTTAAAAAAGAAATAGTAGAAGCGTGCAAAACTATAGTTGAACATGAAGATGCTTTTATTGATTTAGCTTTTCAGATGGGGCCATTAAACGGCTTAACAGCTAACGAGGTTAAGCAATATATTAGATTTATTGGTAACAGAAGATTAGAACAACTCGGTCTTCAGCCAATTTACGATGTTAAGAAAAATCCTCTTGTTTGGTTAGACACAATGTTAAACGGTGTAGAACACATGAATTTCTTTGAGGGTAGAGCAACTGAATACTCTAAAGCTTCTACTCAAGGAACTTGGGGTGAGGTATTCGCTTAATATTTGAATTTAAAGTATAAATCATATTGGAGAAAATCAGGCCTCAAAGGAAAATGGGGAGATATTTTTCTTAATGAATTAAATATTTCCAAACCGAAAAATTTTTTAGAAGTTGGTGTTTTCTGTGGCGTTACAGCGATTAACATCTGCTCTTACTTAAAAAAAATAAATGGAGATGATTTTAGTTATATAGGAGTAGATTTATTTGGTGGAGCTAAATCCACATTCACTGATGAAATTGAACCTAAATTTCTTAAAAACCAAAAGTTTTCAAATCCAATAAAAAATATTTTCTATAATTATATATTAAGAGAAAACTTAAATTCTATACAAAGCGTAAAAAAATTCCTCAAAGAATATGAGAAGAATATTCAATTAATAAAAGGGGATAGCAATAAAATATTAAGCTCAATAAACTTAAAACAAATTGATTTTGCTTTTATTGATGGTGGTCACAGTTATAGCACTGTTCAAAATGATTTAGATATTTTATATAAAAATCTAAAAGGTAAAAATGTTGTTTTATTATGTGATGATTATGGCAAAGAAAGCGAAATAATTGAGGTAAAAAAAGCCATTGACGATTATGTACAATTGAAAAATCTGAATTTAGAGGTTATTGAGAATAGATTTGCAAAAATAATAATATGATAAGACCAATAATATTTTTATCTGTTTGGTTTATAACCATTTTAATTGCCTTAATATGGTCCTATGAGAATCCAGAAAAAATAGAAAAACTAAAAAGTTATTTTGATAAATCACAAGAGCCGGAAATTAAAATTGAAGATGAGTTGATGAAAATTGCAGCTAATTCTTACACTCTAAATGTTGAAAAACAGTTATCAATTAACCAGAAAACTGCTTTTATAACCCACCCCTTAGATGAGAAATTTAACTTGAAAAAATTAACTATTTTTACTCAAAATGGGTTTAAAATTAATGGTTCAAGTAAAGAAAAAATGAACTTACCTGACGAATTCACTTTACAAAGAAATGGCGGTGTTAAAACAATCATAAATTTTAACGATAAAGATTTTGCTTTTATTTCATCTAATAAATCGGGTTGCTATTACTCAACTTTAATTAACATAACTAATAAGAATGAACTATTTAAAACAAAGTGTCTTCCTGAAGAAGCTAAAAATAATGACTTTAATGGACTGGGTAGCAGCAATATTCATACTCCAGAAAGTATTTTATTAACAATTGGTACACCTGAAAAACACAAAAGCAAAAATAGTATTTTGGCACAACAAGATGAATACGCCTATGGTAAAGTAATAGAATTTAAAAAAGATGATATAGAAAAAAAAATTTCAAATAATAACTTTGTTCTTGAATATCAAATTTTTTCAAAAGGACATAGAGTTCCTCAGGGAATTACAATTCTAAATGATAAAATTTATTCTGTAGAGCACGGTCCCAAAGGTGGTGATGAGCTAAATTTAGTTGAAAGAGGAAATAATTACGGTTGGCCAAATGTCTCTTACGGAACAAATTATTTAAAAGATAATGGTGGTGACGGTGCCTCGTTTCCAATAAGTCATGATGAAAAAAATTATATTGAACCCCTTTTTGCATTCGTACCATCTGTCGGTATTGCAAGTGTAAATAATTGCCCAAAGATATTAAAAGATTATTATCGAAAACCATGTTTATTAGCTTCATCTCTTTATGGCAATCAACTTAGAAAAGGAAATTCATTAATAGTATTTCTTCTTAATAACGAGCAAACAGTTGTTCATTCAATAGAAAAAATAAAAATTGATAATCTTGTAATAAGACATTTTGTGACGAATAAACAAAACCAACTTTATGAGGATGCTGATGGTAGTATTTATGTTTCAGCGGACAAAAAAGGTATTTATAAAATAAAATTTGAAGATTTTAGAGTTAAATAGTCATTAAAAATAATATACAAATTTATTAAATGAAAAAATTTATCATTTCGATAGATGCAGGAACTACTTCAAATAGATCTATACTTTTTGACTTAAACGGTAAACCTGTTTTTTCCTCACAAAAAGAATTTACACAATATTTTCCAAAAAGTGGTTGGGTAGAACATGATCCAAATGAAATTTGGAGAACTACCTTAAAAACATTAAAAGATGTTTTAAAAAAAGCTAGAAGCTTGAGAGGAGAAGTTCTCACCATTGGAATTACAAATCAAAGAGAAACTACAGTTCTTTGGGATAAGAAAACAGGAAAACCAGTTTACAGAGCCATAGTTTGGCAGGATAGAAGACAAGAGGAATATTGTAAAAAATTAAGAAAACAAAATAAAGATACCATGATTTTTAACAAAACTGGACTTTTAATTGACTCATATTTTTCAGGAACAAAAATAAAATGGATTTTAGACAACGTCCCTAAAGCCAGACAGTTGGCTAAAAAAAAACAATTATTATTTGGTACAATCGATAGCTTTTTAATATGGAAATTGACTAAAGGAAAAGTTCACGCAACCGATGCTACTAATGCTAGCAGAACTATGATTTATAATATCTCTTCAAATAAATGGGATGATGGTATTTTAAAATTGTTAAAGATAAAAAAAAATATGTTACCAGTAGTTAAAGATTGTGCAGACGATTTTGGACGAACTCATTCAACATTAACCGGAAAATCAATTCCAATTAATGGCGTAGTTGGAGACCAACAGGCAGCAACTATTGGTCAGTGCTGTTTTGACCCGGGATCTTTAAAAAGTACTTATGGAACTGGTGCTTTTGTTTTATTAAATACTGGCACTAAAAAAATTTACTCAAAAAATCGTCTACTCACTACAATAGCATATAGAATTAAAGGAAAAACAACTTATGCTATGGAGGGTTCAATCTTTATAGCTGGAGCTGGTGTGCAGTGGTTAAGAGATAAAATGAAATTTTTTAAAAAAGCACCTGAAACAGAAAAAATAGTGAAGTCACTTAATAATAATCGTGATATTTATCTTGTACCAGCTTTTACTGGTCTTGGTGCTCCATACTGGGATGCTAATGCAAGAGGTGTCCTTAGTGGGGTCACTAGAAATACAGGTCCCAAAGAAATTGTACGAGCCACAATAGAAGCTGTTGCTTATCAAACACATGATTTGTTTGAAGCTATGAAACATGACGGTTTAAGACCCAAAGTAGTTAAAGTTGATGGCGGTATGGTAAAGAACAATTGGTTTTCTCAATTTCTATCTAACATTGTCAATGTCAGGGTTTTAAGACCAAGAGTACAAGAGACCACTGCATTAGGAGCTGCTTTTATGGCTGGCTTACGGGTCGGAGTTTACAAATCTTTGGATGATATCTCCAAAAAATGGAAATTAGATAAAAAATTTTCACCGAATATAAAACAAAATTCAAGAAATCAGCTTTTGAAAGGGTGGAAAAAAGCTATCAAAAGAGCTCTTATAAATTAAAACAATTTCAAGTTGTATTAATTTTTTTTGAATAAAGTCTGTACAATTAAGTTGTATTTTGTTTCAATTAAAAAAAAATAACAAACAACAGAGGGGAATTAATGTTAAAAACATTTAAAACAATATTAGCTGTTGCTGTTTCCTTTTCAATCGTAACTATTTCTTCTGCATTTGCAGACGGTCATATGGCTGCAATTAAGAAATGGTCTAATGGGGAATTTAGTCTTTCAGTTCTAT
>MDTB01166538.1_pt1 | contig 19655 bp, 29 predicted proteins | sample 811161 | NCBI WGS metagenome assembly MDTB01 (sample SAMN05326650, study PRJNA326480) | marine metagenome | isolation source: seawater | place: Mediterranean Sea | collected 2009 | reverse complement strand
TCCGCGATCAATCGCGTAGGCTATTGCAGTTACGATTTCTCGATTCTCGGTAGCAAAACTCCAGAATTTGGTGTAATCAAAATTACACTGATAGGCTGATCGCGTTGTGTAGTAGATGTTCTGGACATCCACAAAAATTGAGACCTTCTTCACGCAGCGCCGTCGTCGATTAAGGCGGCCACAAACAAACTAGCCAACAGAATAAGAATGCGATTCATTTCCAAATAATACGCCTACTGCTGAGGGGAATCTAATTCTTGTGCTAGAGACAGGAGTCAATGTGGGTGAGGTGCAAGCTGTTGCTTAGAGAGGCGCTCTATGAACCGCGTGGTTAGGGAACAGTCACTCGCGAGTTAAGAGGTTATTACATTTATGTCCTGAATGGAACTCGCCACAATATCGTAAGTGTGGTCTCCGTCACATTTAGCAGGGGTTAGCCGTGACAGTGGTGAAATGCGTGTGGTCTAGGCCGCAGGATGCAAGGCTATCGGTTTACAACCTGCTACTGATGCTTTGAAGTGCGTCAGCCCGCCCCAAGCATCAGAACAAATACAACAACCCGACTATCGCCAGCCCAACCCCTGTAACCCAAAGCATTTGTTTGTCACGGTTACTCATAGGGGTTAGTCCATATCCCTTGAAAACTGCGCCATGACTTTAGCGGCCCTAGCAATCTCTTTCCTTGCGTCAGAGCGCGGCAATCACCTCGTCATAATCGGGCTCTATACCTGGATGCTCGGCGATCCACTCATAGACGACGGTTCCGTCTTCCCCAATTACAAACACAGCTCGGTTACACGCCGTATATCCTTCGATAAAAGCAAAGTTTTCAAACTTTACTTCATACTGATGGGTGACTTGCAGATGCAGATCCGAGAGGAGCGGAAAAGAGATCCCGTTGACCTCTGCAAATTTTGCATTGGCGAACGGACTGTCGGGGCTGATACCAAAAACGTGGGCTTGGGCAGTGTTGAGCTGATCTAGTCGCTCTTCAAAGACGCACATCTCCTGGTCACAAATGCCGCTAAATGCAGCGGGATAAAACGCTAAAACGATTTTCTTCCCTATATATTCGGAAAGCCTTACCTCTTCTTGCTTACTGTTGATCAAGGTGAAGTCAGGGGCAGTTTGGTTGAGTAAGGACATGGGGTTTCTCTCTGTTTTGTTTAAATTTTTTGTACTTTTTTAACGATTTTCTACTCGTTATAGTAAGTGGGCATCCGTGCTCGCCGATGAATAGTTGTACTGCCTTCCTCGATTGCCCGCCGGGTATCGGGCCAGGTCTCATTGCCTTTTCTGACGTTGCGATTGTATCCCCGCAACCACCTTAATCTCACGTCCTTGTTCACGTTGAAGTAAAGCCCCGATACGTCGACAGTCCAACCATTCTCAAAATCTACCTCTACCACTTGACCCCCGGTCATTGCCATTGCACACCACCCACCAAACTTTGGTGCGAATCTTTCAGGGTCCGATAGAAACGTCTCTTTGTGCTTCTCGTTTGAGAAGTACCACGTCACGCCTTGCCAATTCGTTTGATGGGCCTTCGTTCCCCGTACCGGCATTTTCAAATCAAAGTAGGCAACCGGGTCGTAGCCATTAATTGCGATTCCTTGCTAATTCGTGTTGAAGTAGTTTCCCGCATGACTGATCCCACTGAGAATAAACAGACAGAAGAATCTGTAGAGGTGTTTCACTATCAGTAGCCGGCTAAATTTTGACTAGCCGACAGTATAGAGATGTGCTTCATCCTGAAATGATACGCTTAGTGCTGAAGGGAATCTAATGTGAGTGAGTGAAGCCTGATCACTCCAAGGTTCTTGAAATCTAGGCCATTACTTCAGCGGCGCCAGCGATTTTTTTATTCCCCTTCTGCAGTTGCTGGAAATACCTATTTCCGCTTTTAGTGTGCTGAAAATGCGCTGAACTGAGGTTCATTTACTTAGTCTTTTCCCAGTCTTCAATCGTAATTTTTCTTCCCGGATAAGCAGGCCTGGAAAATGGCCATGCTTCATCGATCCATTTCTTGACACAACTATAGAGTTCAGAATCCAAGTTATTGACCAGTTCTGATGTTCGTACCCACATTGAAACTTCCGCGTCATATCCGGTTTTGGAGCATGGGTTAATGTAAACACAGCCAAGGCATGCAGACTCATCCGGAGACAAAACCGTAAAGGCAAATGAATTTCGAAGGGTAAATTCCCTCTGGTGCCATCCAAGGTCAATAAGGTCTTCCTCCAAGGTCAAGCCCTCAGGCCAATCTGAACCCCAAATGGCGCTATAGGTTTCTTTAAGATGTTCCACGCTGGACATAACTGCATCATAGTCTTTGACCAAATCGTGGATAGTCAACATACGCAGCCTGAACTTTTCCTTAAGCAAACCTTTAGGTACTTCAAAGTCTTCGTCTACCAAAGTTTGCCGGCCTGCGATTGACATAAATTTATTACTCCAAAACTATTTTAGAAGAAGATATTCGCTCTCAAGGACACCGATACAGAAGCATTGGGAGTCAGGCATGTATTTACATCCTAATGAAGACTTGCCAAACAAGAACGGGGGTGGGTACCGCTTTTTCAATATGCTGACAATGGCAGCACGTCGGTAACGAAATTAATTACTCGTCTCCTTTCCTTGATCCGACTCAGCCCGCGCTTGTTCGCTGTTTTTATCACGAGCCACTTGAATCGAAATAACCTGATCTTCAAACTCTACCAGCAGTTGATATGCCCCCGTACCTCTTTGACTTACGTCTTTTACCTCTAATCTATGAACGTTACGTAGGTAATCTGAGATATTTGCGTAAAACATTTTTGCGAAATCATCTTCGTTCTCTTCTTGATTTTCCATATTCTTACTTCCCGGTATCTCCTGCGAGGTTTTATCTATTCATTGACGTATCTAGTCGACTCGTGCCCAATCAATCAACGCTTTTACAGCGGTTTTTTCTACACCTTGAAACCCGTGGAAATGTAACGGTCCGCACTGTCGGCCCGTGGGCCTTCCTCCAGAAAGAAAGACAAGAGTTTTGACACCCTCTTCCAATGTATCAAAGAATTTTTTTGCGCTAGACGGCCAAGTTACTTTGCACTGATCTTGTTCATGGTGCAAAACCAATAGACGAGAATGAATCTGGCTTCCGATTATGGCCTCCATTGCGAACTTGTTTCGCCGGGTAATGTCGCTTTTATAAATTGCGGAAAGCAATGCGATACCATCTATCTCTCCTGGATAAGTTGTCTCATATTTTGCAACTGAAACCGCCCCACGGCTAAAGCCGACCAAAATCACGGGCAGTTCATTACGGGTGCTTATTTTGCGCACCAAAGCTTCAATTCTTTTCGCATGTTCTTGAGAGATTCGATATTTAAATGAAATTTTTTTTCTCGAAGGATTTGGGAAAATGTAAACATTCGCACCGGCGTTAACCAACGACGACATCTGTCGAATCAAAAAGTTTTGGGAGGCTAGATTCCCCCACCAGCCTTTCCCTCCAGGAAAAAGAACTAAATTTACCCAGGGATTCTCGGCATTCTCTTTGTAGACGGGCACCTGACCTACTTCCTCAATCAACCAATTGCCACCGGCGGCAAGAGCGGATTTGGAGGCGATCATTGCAATCATGATTGCTAATATTTTCTTCGAACTTTTCGACACTTTGTCTAATACCTATAGCCCAATTTTTCCTTCTTCAGCGCTGGCGCTTCCTGTGCACTTGAGATATTTCAATTGCGATACCCAAAACCACCCTCGCAATTAATTTTTTACCCCTCAACGGCTTCGGTATCTGGTGCCGAGGAGGGAGCTTTTCTTCCAGGCCGCAAACAGTAATCGCAAAAATACCCCAGGCACCACTACCGATTAAGACAAAAAGAGTCGCTCCGTGCCTCAGTCCAGGATCAACTAATACGGTAAACGCTTCTATTTTTCACCATGGCCTGCTTGGTGCCGCCGTTAGTGAGCACACTTCTAAAGGCGCATACCGGATTGTTCACTACCTGCGACCACTACTCGGTGCATAAGTCGATAATAGCCGTCGTAGTCATTGATAGGATTATGCATGGTAGTAAGGTTATCCCATACCACAAGGGTATCGGGGGCCCAACTCAGACGAAAGACAAACTCGGACTTCGTAGAATGCTGAAAGAGGTAGTCAAGAATTAAATCACTCTCTTCAGCCGTCAAGGCCTGAATGGATTCCGTAAACATTGGATTAATATATAAAGAATCCCTGAGTGATATCGGATGACGCCGAATAACCGGTTGCAATACCTTGTTCTGCTCAGTTCTATTTTTTGCAAGTTGCCCGTATCCAAGATCTTGCTCACGACCTGTCATCGAGCGACCCGTGAAACTATGGATCGCACTCAGATTAATCAGGAACTCTTTGAGAGGTTCACTTAAAGCCTCATACGCAGCGACTAAGTTACAAAAAAGCGTATTCCCTAGATTCGAGGGAGGAATTTCGCGTGCATACAATATCGACGCCAGAGCGGGTACTTCCTGGTAACTCGTATCTGTGTGCCAAGCACCCGCAAAATTATGTTTATCGGTCTCTTTTTTTTCCACGACCATAATCTCTGGATAACCTTCTAATCCTCTGATGTATGGATGTTTTACTACCGGCCCAAAATATTTACCAAATCTGATCTGCTGATCTGGAGTGATCTTTTGATCTCTAAAGATAACTAAGTGGAATTTCCATAATATTTGTTTTATCTCGCTGATTACTTGCTTATTCAGGGGTTGAGTAAGATTGACACCGGTGATAACAGCGCCCAATCCGCCGGGCTGCGGCTCATGAGCAATTACTGTCATCTATTCTGAATCCATTTGAGACGCTCTCCTTAATTATGCAAACAATTGCACTTTTCATAAGAGCCGCGATAAGTAGAGTCAGTAAGGAGGATATCAGCCGAGTCTACGTCTCCGTCCCAGTGCCCGGTAGTAGCTGCGCATTTATGATGTGTAAAATGTATTGATAAACAGGTGCCTTGCAAGCCATCGACGACACCGCTAATTAGGCCGTGTTCTTCCTCATCGACTAATACCCAATCCCCGATTTCGGGTGGAGCATCGCCCACAGAGTGAATCACTTCCAAGACTTGATCATAGTTCACCTGCTGTCGAAACGTCACTCCATACTTTACGATTGCCTCTTCGTTATCAAAGCGCGCCGCGGGGTTGTACCATTCAGGCAGCGTCAAGGGTCTTTTGCCGATGACCTCCCAGTCGAGTTCTTTCTCGTTCCATCGTCTGTCATCAACATCATCCACCTTGTAACGAGGGAAGACGCCTAACTTATCTTTTCCAACGTGGTACACGACGAACTCCAACTCCTCTCCTTCCAGACTCACAATATCGCCGCGTTTATGGGGATCGAATTTCATAGATAAGAATTATAGGAGGCTGTGGCGATGTGATGGATCTGATTTGAGACCTCTGTCTCTCCAACTCGTCCTCAGCCTTTTACCTTTCCATCATCTCGTTTCTATTTGAACTTTCAAGCGCTTCGAGCATGTCATTTGCCTCAGACCATGCCGCTTCCACTGTGCTCTGCTTCATACGCACGTACTGATCGAGGGTTAGTCGGTTGCTGTCGGTCAATCCCATATCCTCTCCGCTAACGTTCCTGTAATACCTTGAGTAGATCATCCTTTGTATAAAGCGGATCAGGCTTTTCATCACTTCGCCTAATTATTTCATCGGCTACCTGCTCAAAAAACTCCATCAACATGGCGTCGTAATGATCGCCATGTTTGCCGCCGTAATCCGTCAGCGACTGCAAACAATCCCCGCAGGTCCCATTAGCCAAGTAACTGAGCATCGCGTGTGCAATGTCGGCTGTAGCATCAGATTGATGCTCTTCCTCGCTCATGTCATCGCCTAAGGAAACGGGATGGGTCAGGCATTGAGTTTTGTGAAGATTCCATAATGCGGCGTCAATTGCTTCAGACGCGGGATTACACTTGTTAATCATCTGATTCCTCTCATCTTCGTTTGAACCATCGGTACAGGATCACAACCAAAACGACGGTCGCGAAAAGTATCCACTCATACTCAAGGCCGGTCATTTGATCCCCTCTGTTTGTTTACTCCACTATCTCATTCAGCTTGTGGTTCCACTTTACCAAAGCGTGAATCTTCGCATAGGGAAACTCATGCAACCCATACCGCGACATAATGCCGGATAGTGCGTAATTCAAAACACGATCCGCCGTCTCTGCATTCGTGATGAACATCGCGATATAAGAAGCGGTAGTACGCTTAGCGTCATGTAGCGTAGTCTCCACACCTGTCTCAGGGCCTGCCTTCAACCCAAGACTCCCACATAGCTATCTATACGCATGGGTTCTGGTTTATAAGTTTTCGCTAATTCCGCAGATTCGAGGCGGTAGTCGGCGGGTGTACATGACCATCAAGGGTGGCCGGGAATTGACGCCAACGCTGGGATTCCCACACAGACGAGTACGGGGGCAAAACGCGGGGGCGGCGCTTGGTCACATAGTATGGAATGTAGTGACGGCACCTATTTTTCGTATGGTCATCATAAGGTCAGCACGCCACACACTGTTGGTCAACTCCCACCACTAATCATCGCAAACTCGAGGTCTATCAAGTCACTGTCCTTAGCCATGAAGTCCTGATGAGCACAGACGTCCTCTGAAGCGAGATTAAATCCGCGGCTCTGCACAAGGATAGCGATGCCGTCACCAAGACCAGAGCCATTGGCGGTCGCCATGTTGACGATAGGCATGACTGGCTCTTGCAGTTCATCATTTTTCTCTATAACCTCTATCGCTCTCTTCGGTTCTTAATCTGCCCGGCCTGTGATTTTTATATGAAGAACTGATTCCTAGCGATAACTTGCATCTTGTTGTTATCAGGGTGCGCGTCGATGCCTAGCGTCGAGTATGGGATTTCCTATTCCCCGAGTAAGTAAGCAACAAGGTTAACTTTTTAAATGGGCTTTATGCTTGTACAGCAAAGTTAATCGGCAAACACCTCAAGAGACTTATCAGTGTCGGCACGCTTTATCTTTTCAATCCCAAATTAACTCCCAAATTAACTCCCAAAACCCCACTAACACCATAAAAACTTCTGCTTTTTCTGGGGTGCCTAATTTTTAACAAAGGCATCTGGATAATTGGTGAAGTAATCGTCTGAAATCAGCGTCATCACACCACTTTCAATTACCGCCCCAGCCTCTCTGCGTTTTTCAGTAAGTTCTTCATCGTTTCTAAAGGTTTGGATCGCCTCCATGTTCGGGAACATCATGACGAGGTGGAGTTGATCTGGATTCTCTTTTTCGGTTCCTGCAAAAAGAAACTTGATCCCATGCTGTTCTAACTTCCCGTCCTGTTCATAGACCATTTTTTGCCACGTATCGAAACCTTTGGTTATCGTGATCTGTCCTTTTACCAGTATTGCCATTTTGCTCTCCTGATTAGTTTGGGGTTGTCTCAATATCTTGTTGCGTCAAAGAACGTTTGGACATCAAACGTCAGAGTAAATCATACGGATAATGTCGCGAGAAGACTAGTCGGTGTAATTACTCGAGGCACGAGTGAGCGTAGGCAGGGTTCACGCTATTGGCCAAAAGGACGGTACAGGCATCTTAGGACAGAGGATTTGGTAAACAGACTAGGCTCACTAAACAGAAAGTACTCGGGCGCGCGTCATGGCTATTATGAAAACTCGGACCCGTCTCTTTTAATCTCGGATGTCATATTCGATGTGTGCTCGGATCAATTGAGCCTCGAAATCTGCATACCCGTACGGCTCAGAGCCCTTCAACATCGCCCAGAACTGGTCAAGCCATTCCTTTTCTGCCGACTTACTTGATAAGGCAATCACGCCTCGCGCATCGAGCCAGTAGTTGCCATCTTCTATCCTTCTCGTGATCATATCCAACCCGGCGATATTCTTATCCGATTTCTCTGCTCGGATACAGAAGTTTTGGAAATCCTCTTCCTCTTCGAGTACCAACGTTTGATCTTTTTTGACTCTGATTAGCATGGGCTGATACCTAATTCATATTGAATCGCTTAGAGGCTGTCATAACGACGAACATCGCGTGATCTTGAAGACCATCGCGTTCAAGGACAGCGTGGACAAAAGTTTGGAAGTCGGTCATTGGTTAAGGTTCTACTTAATTTCCTTGAGTTGGACACGAACAGAATTAGATCTGTCACGGCCCATTTTCGGTCGAGATGTCATTTCGATGCCACGGGCTTCATTCAATTCTCTCTCCCGATCACTAATCAAAGAAAGACAGTCTCGCATCCTAGCGATAGTCTTGATTGATAGGATATGTTGGTCACCTCTCCGCACCGCGGTCTCGCGAGCGATCTCAGTCAGTACCAAGCGCATCTCACGCAGTACCCGGGACTCAGTGGTCTCTGTAGTCATCTAATTAACGAATGTTGAGTTGGTTAAAGTTCTCTTCACTTTAAATACACAGTTGTTCTCGCAATATTACTAACGTTAACTTTGCTAGGAAACAATATTTAAACGGAGAATCCGATGAGTTCTGCTATCGATAAGGTGATTGATGATAACAAGATTAATACAGCGTTATTGAGAGTGCTCGCAGATAATAGCTTTGATTCAATTGTCATCACGGATGCAACCGTTCAGGGTAAGATTATCTATGCGAACAAAGCCTTCAAAAAACTTACAGGCTATGATCCATCGGATGTAATCGGCAAGACTCCGCGTATTCTCCAGGGCGTTGGCACAGACAAAAAAGTTATAGGGCGTCTAGCGGTTGCGTTAAAGTCTGGCAAAAAATTTCAAGGCAAGACTATAAACTATAAGAAAGACGGAACCCCATTTATCATGTATTGGCGAGTGTCCCCGATAAGAGTCGGGAAAACAACCGAAGCGTGGATTGCTATTCAACGGGAAGGATCTTTCATTTAGAAGCAACAGATCTTAGAGTTGCTCTCATCCGGGTTTGAAACTTTAGGATTAACGCTTCGGGCTGTCTTCAAAGGTGGAGGACTACAGACCGAAACTAGCGTTCTGCTTTAGAAGCAGACATCAAACGGTATCCCCATGTGGCCCTCCCTAATAAAGATCTCCACCGAATTAGTGCTATCAGACGGCGAAGTTGCTCCTAAACGCACCAAAGAGTGGTTTAGTAGAGAGACGGGATAGATCGTAACTACGTAGTTCTTCGCACCAAAAACAGAACAAATACCGCACCGACCGCAGTCGTTAACACCCCAATTGGAATTTCCTGGGGGGCTAATAATGTGCGAGCGGCAATATCGCTTACCAATAGCAGTACCGCGCCGATGATTGCGGAGGAAAGCAATAGTGGTCCGTGCAACGGCCCCACGAGACCCCGCGCTAAGTGCGGCACCATCAGACCGACAAAGCCGATAACGCCACTTAGCGCCACGAAACTGGCAGTCGAAAAGGCGCAAACCAAGAAGGCGAGTTGTCGATATCTTCTGACGTTCACGCCTAAGGTATTTGCTGCGTCATCACCAGCCAATAGCGCATCCAATGATCGATGAGTCGTCATAACAAGCGCAGCGATGACCACAAGCCCAGCGAGGGCGAGCGGCAGAATTTTCCAGTTCGCCAGTCCCAGTCCCCCAAGTGTCCAGAATAGGACTGAGTGAGCGGCCCGCTGGTCGCCAGCGAAAATTAAGTAGTAGGTGGCGGACAGGAAGAGAAACGACACCGCGAGTCCTGCCAAAACCATTTGGCTTGGACTCTGTTGGACCAATTTTCCGAACAGCGCTAGAACAATCATCGCAGAGACTAGAGCGCCGGCGAACGCCGCAACCGGCAACGTCCAAAAACCAAGAATATTTCCGGTAACCGTGATGACCACCACAGCACCCGCCGCTGCACCGGAAGATAAACCAAAAAGAAATGGATCAGCCAGATCATTGCGAGTCAACGTCTGCAGGACTGCGCCCACCATGCCCAGTCCGGCACCGACAATTACTGCCAATAATGCTCGCGGCAACCGCAAGTCGAGCACAATGCGACTGACAGGATTATCCGCACGACCACTCAGCACGACTTCGATTACCGTTGAAAAGCCCAGTTGCGTAGAACCAACGGCAACCGCTATCAATACCAGTACCAATATACTTACGAGACCAAGGGCCAGAACACCTGAAAGTCGCATTGTGAGTTGGTCGCCTCCCTTTCTTAGAGGGTTTTGTTCATTGCCTCAGCTATTTTCATCATCGCTTCGATGTTTGCGGGACCCGGAGTCAATTCCTCATAACGAAGCGCGACGTATGCCTCGTTCTTGACCGCGCTCGTATGCTGCATGACCGGATGCGACTTAAGGAACGTCATCAGATCTAATGCACCGCCACCGGACTGATAGTCCAGCAGAATTAAGAACTCAGGGTCCGCAGCAGCTACCGCTTCCCAAGAAGTCCGCCCCCAACTAGTATCCATATCCGCAGTGACATTGGTAGCGCCCAGAGCCTCAATCATGGCAGTTGGCATTGCAAATTTTCCGGCCGTGAAAGGCTTATCCTCGCCCGAGTCGTATAAAAATACCCGCTTACCCGAATAGTTCCCGACAGTCTTCTTGACCTCAGCAACGCGTGCTTGCCAACCTTTGATCAGCGCAGACGCTTCCGCGTCCTTACCAAAAATCTTTCCCAGCCGTGCAACTTCGTCATACAGTAGATCAAGTGACGCGGAGGGGCGCTCTTTATTCAAGTGAATGCAACTCTCTCCCAGGATCAAGGTTTTGATGCCATGAGGGGCCAATGTCTCAGGGGTCACTTCCCCACCCGGCTTCATCCCATAGTACCAACCTGCGAAGAAGAGGTCTGGCGACGCGGCGACTAAGTTCTCTAGCGTTGGATACTTTGGTGCTAACTCAGGAATATCGCCTCTAAGTTCATCAAAATCTGGCGTGGTCTTGTACCACCCACTGATGCCGGTGACCCCGACCATACGGTCCTGTAGACCGAGGGAAAACGCCATCTCGGACATATTAATGTCGTGAACCACCAAGCGCTTTGGTGTCGAGTCGAATGTAATCGGCTGACCACAATTTTCAACAGTAATCGAATTAGCGTGTAAGGGACTTGCACCACCTAAAACAGTAAGAATAAGTAAAGCGCGCATTACTCGGTTGCTGGTAAATCTCACAAGATAGTCCTTCTTTTAATTGTGAATTACGAAACCACTTTCTCCGCCAATCTCTACATCGAGAGAGGGAATGACACGCGGTTGGTTAGGATGCTGAAGACGGAACAGTTGCACTCCGAAAGTTTCTTTTACCGTATCAGCGTTAAGAATGTCGGCTGGATGGCCGAACGCGGTCAATTGTCCTTGCTTTAGTACTGCAACATGGCTTGCAAAGGAATCAATCAACGTCAGGTCGTGCAAGGCTGTAACAACTGTGATGCCAAGTTGCATAGCAGCCGTCAGCAGCGCACCCTTTGCCGCAGGATCGAGGTGATTTGTGGGCTCATCCAACAGCAGTAGCTTGGGAGTTTGGCATACCGCTCGGGCAAATTTCGCCCGTTGCCGCTCCCCTCCCGAGAGTTCACTCATCCGAGACACACTTTTGTCAACCAAGCCGACTCTCTGCAACGCGATTACAATCCGCTCATTGATGTCCGCAGCCGAAAGTGACGCGCGATACGGCAACGTTCCCAACCCAACGTAATCACGCAGCAGCAGCCGTCCATCCGCCTCATCATGTTGACCGAAGTAAGCAATCTGGCGCGCCCGCTCGGCGTTAGAAATTTCTGCATGGGGGCGACCTGCAAGGGAAATGCTGCCCGCAGATGGCATCAACAAGCCGGCCAGCAAACGGATCAATGTGCTCTTACCGGCGCCATTTAGACCAACGACAGCGAGGACTTCACCGGCCTGAAGGCTTAGCGTCACTGAATCGAGAAGAACCGCACCGTTTGGGGCCTCATAACGCAAGCCGTCGACCTCTAGCGCGAACTGATTGGCGAGGAAGTGCGTCATTCAAGATGACTAGGTTGTTGCTGATACCGGTCAGTCTTTCCGATAAACGGTGGTACGCGCCCCAACACACTTGTCTGCAGCGAATTTGGGCGTTGCTGCCGAGGCATCAGTCCGTCCTCCGTACTAAGATAAAGCGAGACAAGCTCCATGATATCGCGCGCGCAAGCTCTTGGCTTCTGATCGCCAAAGAGATAACTCCACTTCCCGACCGAGGAAAGCGAAATACCGCACGGACGCGGGCAAAGGCTGAGGCACTCAGCCGGTCGCACCTCTACCTGGCGTTTCAGCGGGCTTTGATTTAGCAACGTGCGAAGCTCTTGATAAAGCTTGAAACCTGGGCGGTTTTCTCGCGGCTCACGCGGGGAACCTGCGGTTCTACAGGATGTACAGACGTGGAGTACGGAATACAGCATATAAAAAATTTACTCTTGGTATATAGGCATAGTATCGGTGACTGACTGTTACGACTAATAGGTTTTTGTTACTACGCCAATAACTTAATTCAAATCCTATATTGTTATCTTATAACATAACGTTTTTTTAGTAAACTCCCCCTTCGAATACTCCCAAGTTCGAGCCGAAAGGGGCCAGGATTGACTTCACGGCAAGATCATGGCCCGTCGGTTAAAGTGAAATTTATGAATAGGCTATTTTTTGAACGCCTTGGGGTATCCCTGATTATGGCTGGGTCGCTCTATATAGGCTTAGGCTTGTTTGGTGTTGTTCCGTTAGAGCTAGAGGGTGTCAGTGTCTCTAACATTAGAATCCCTTCGGGCATCGCTATCATCGGATGCCTAATTGCCGCTTTTTCGACCAGAAACAGATAGGAGGCTAAAAATGTTTAAAAGGTCTGACTTTTTTTTACTTTTAGGTGTAATGATTTCATTCTTCGTCTCCGGTTACCTTTGGTTCAATGGTCAACGGATAGAAGGGATTTTTACCGCCATTTGGGTTCCAGCGATTTTGGGCTTTGGTATTTACTTCAAACTAATGATGATTTGGGGGAAGTTAAATGACCGATGACATCCTTTTTTTAACTGGCGTTGCCGTTTTCTCACTTATGGTTGTGGCTCTCATACTCACCGTTAAAGAGTTTTCAGCCTCAAAGTTTAAGAAATCAGAATAACGGCCAAAGCGCAAGAAAACATTGGCGTTCGTTTTTGGCAGCATCGAGTGAAATATAACTCCGATCCTCTAATGGCTGAAAGTCAAAAGATTATCGGCAGGTTCTGCGAAGATCAGAGTGCAAGACCGTGGGTTAATTATCCGAGCGCGTAGGCGCTCTCCTCAACCACGAGTCCTTGCGTACTTCAAAAGCTTGATTAGAGCGGGCCGAATATCCTCACTTTTCTCTAGAGGCTCTAAGAACTGAACTTGGACGTTCGATGATCCATTGAGTGTCTCAGCAGTCAAAGACACTCGGAACTGGTCGAAATCGATAATCCTAGCCGACGTTGCATCGGGCACTCCGGCCAGCGCTCTCACATAGGTTAGGTTCGCCTCCGCATGATCTTTATTCATGTGGTTGATGACGCCATTCTTTACTTCATTGAGACGCTCTTCCAAGTCCGAATTGATATTTTTGATAGTCATCGTGTCACTGACTGAGCAGTCGCAGCACCACAAACATGCCGATGACAATGACCACAGCAGTGACGATGAAGCCAGGACTTGAAACTATTGATGGCTTCTTGCTCATTTATATCAACGACAATTTAGATTGAGGGATCATGTAGGTAAGGTTCCCGCTGTCACCCACGGGATGGTCGATATCAATAACGGCTAGTAATTCCTGAACGTTAGATCGGAAGATTTATCGATATCACGAGTTAGTAACTCTTGCATGACAGACTTTCGTTTCTCATCCGAGTAATCAAGCCAATCAATGATTTCATCCATGTGGCGTTTGCAACCAATGCAATAGTAGTTCTCGTTGTATTCGCAAGTGCTTACACAAGGACTTCTGACTTGCCTATATTTATCCTGTTCATTCATTTACGTTTTTAAAGCCTTCGGTAATCCGATCGAAGTTTTTTCGATCAATGATGATCTCGTAGATGCCGAATTTTATTTTGGGTCCAGTAGAAAGTCACCTTGATCCAGTGATTTCCTAAAGCACAACCTATCGCCAATCCAACTAGGAAAAGGGCAAGGCCAAATAATAGATAATTTGAATTCACTAATTGAATACCTTCTGGTGAACTTGTGACTGATTCCTATATCGTACTCCACTCTTTAAGGGATCTTAACGGCGTGGACATCCCTCTTTTTCGGGTGTGCCGACAATGTTCTGAAATGTAGTACATTCGCGCTTGCCAAAACGCCCTGTTCGGTCCTGCGCTATTGTCCGGTTAAATTGAAACGCCTGCTCACCAATCGTCCGGATCTGCGCGCATTCAGCCGCCCGACCAAATCGTCGTTTTTGGTCCTGTTTACCCTGGAGCCGCTGTATCGATCCATCATCGTGACGGCGGTGCCGCTGATGGCACTTGAGCGTTTCGGGTCGGCGCAGGCCGTGAGTATTTTCTTCTTCGTGCTCGGGATTCTGGGCGTTGGTATGAGTCTCGCGGTACCCTGGCTAGTGAGGTGCCTGGCTCGGCGCGGCACGTTCATGCTAGGCATCGTGTCCGGCGTGGTCAGCATGCTGCTTTTCATGCACGACGAACTATGGGCGTTCTGTATCGGCATGGCGTTGCATCTGTTCGCCGCGTCCTGTATCGACGTAACGCTCAACCTTTACTTGATGGGGCACGTACGGCGCCAGGATTTTGGCCGCTATGAGCCCATACGCATGTTTTTCCTTGCGTTCTCCTGGAGCGTCGGTCCGTTTCTAGGAGTCTATCTCCGCAACGCGGTAAATCCCGCAGCGCCTTTCCTTGTCGGCGCCGTCGTCGTCCTACTGCTTGGTGCCTATTTTTTCTACCTGCGGTTCTCTGACGAATCAACACGCGGCAGCAAGCAGGTTGCCGTGACCAACCCGATTCGCTATCTGCCGAGGTTTTTCGCGCAGCCGCGAATGACCCTTGTTTATCTGTTATCGGCGGTACGCTCCGGTTGGTGGACCATGTACTTCATCTATGTGCCAATCTTCTGCGTCACCGCCGGGCTTGGAGAAACCATGGGTGGTGCGCTAGTGTCAGTGGCCGTAAGCTTCGTAATGGCGACGCCGTTACTGCGTGGCACGATCCAACGTCACGGGATTCGTAGGGTGCTGCTCGTTGGCTATTGTGGCGCGGGCTTGGTGACTATCGGGATCGGTATTTCCATGGGCCTGCCGTATCTGGCGGTATCACTAATACTGTTGGCGGCGCTGTTTTCCGTGTTATGTGACTCGGTAGGGAACACGCTGTTCTACCGCGCGGTGCGATCCTGGGAGCGCTCTGAAATGGCCACCGTGTTCGGTAGTTATCGATCTGTTTCGAGCCTCGCCTTTCCAGGCGTTTATTCAGGTGTACTCGCCATCTTCCCACTGCCGGCCGTATTTATCTTCACCGGATTCGGGATGCTGGCCACGAGCCTGATGACGCGCTTCATTCCTGCCCGCATGCGGTAAGAAGGCTGTTGAAATACCCGTATCTGAGGACAGAGGATAAGGCGTGATCTAGCTATGAAGTTAACTCATACACACAGCTTGCTGCTTGTATTTACTGCGGGCATCCTCTGGTCAACGGTTGGGCTCGGAATTCGACTGATTCAGGAAGCTGACGTATGGCAAATCCTGCTATATCGATCCGTGAGTCTCACGATATTTTTGTTTATCGTGATTCGAATGCGCTCAAGCGACACGCCACTGATCCAGGTACGCCATGCAGGATTGCCTGGGGTGATAGCAGCGCTATCTCTTGTGGTGGCGTATGCAGGTGGAATCTACGCACTCCAGACCACGTCTGTGGCCAACACCATGCTTCTTTTTGCCGCAGCTCCTTTTCTTGCCGCAGTCTTGGGGTGGGGCATATTGCGTGAGCGAGTCCATAGTGGTACGTGGGTCGCAATTTGTTTTGCGATAGTGGGTATTGGAATAATGGTCAGCAACCAAACCTTTGGTGGCAGTCTTAAAGGAAGCTTTGCCGCACTAGGGTCAGCCCTAGGCTTTGCCGCTTTTACCGTTACGCTTCGCTGGGGAAAAGAGAGCGAGATGCTGCCGTCTGTCTTCCTGTCGGGAATTTTTGGCGTCGTGATTACGGCCGTAATCTGTGTTGGTTTGGGGCTACCCCTAGCGATCTCGTTGCAAGACTCGGGTATTTCTATCGGAATGGGTGTATTTCAGGTAGGGGCAGGCTTAGTGCTTTATACGCTGGGCTCCAAAGCGCTTCCCGCCGTAGAACTCACCCTGATGTCGCTGGCAGAGGTGCTTCTGGCGCCGCTTTGGGTCTGGCTGCTCCTGGGAGAGACAGTGACCTCCAATACCTTGGCGGGTGGTTGCGTCTTGCTTGGGGCCATTGCCGGAAACGCGATATTCAGCGCTCGGGCCAGATCAACTGCGTCCTAGCTCAATTCCATCCACATCAGAACCACGTCACCAGTGTCTTCGGAGCCAGGGAAATGCACGTACGGTCTACGATCCACTTCGACGTAGCCATTTCTCTGATACGTTTTAAAGGCAACTTCGTTTACCTCTTCCACCTGTAAAGCGATCCTGTTCGCACCAGCATCCTTCGCGACACTTTCCGCATTGCCTAAAAGCTGTCGTGCTAATCCCCTCCCCCGATATTCCGGCAATATGGCAATTGCCTGCAGCAACCAGCATCCACGAGCCACTCTTTCAAGTTCTACACATGGTCGGAAACATTCTGGAACAGCATCAAGGTCAATATCTGGATAGGGGTCGTTCACCAAAAACCCGAAAAATGCGCCTACAAATTTAGATTGAAGTTCTGCAACCCGCCAGTTTCTAAAATGGGCATCGTAATTCGTATCGGCTCTTATTTTGTCTCTGCCATATTCAAAAACGGATTGTCCTTGCTTCACTTCCTGACTCCAAAGGTAAGAAGGCATCCTTCGGCCCGCTATGTCCCTAATTAGCGTCAGCTCGGTACAGTCGTCTTCTATTGCCGTTCTAAATTGCAGTGCATTGCCCATGAAACTTACCCAAGAGTGTGCTTGTATTTTCTCCAAACTCCCGCAAACCGAATTAGCCTATTGGGTCTGACTCGGCCAAACGACACCCAAACCACCCAACACAACAAGACCCCGGTTCATGCCAAATAATACCCTTAGGCCTTGTGGGAAACTAATATAGGAGGACAGGAGCCGTCAACGGTAATTCCGGCTCACGATCTGAATTTTTGAAAATGCCTTTTCGCTCGCCTCACCACTAACACCGTCGACGTTGCTGCTTTTTCTCTAAATCGATTACAGGCTTTCTTTTGCATACCCGGCTACAATTTAAAGTTGAGCTACTCCAAGGACCGCAGTACTCTTTGGCGATTACTCAGGAAGATGCCTTCGAGCGTTTGCTCATACTGGTGTACAGATCGTCACCCAACGGAAGCGGATTCAGGATTTTTTATAAAACCCTGCTCAGAAAGTCATGACTCACCAAATAAATTCTAAACCCGAGCGATTGTCTCGCTGGGAGTGGCTTTGCTGATGTTTGAAGAACTCGATTACCGCGAGACCCCGCTGGGTCCAATCAGTCTGCGACGGCGTTCGGAACCGAGGCTGAACGGAAAGGTCCTCTACGAGGTCAAGCTTGGCGAGGAATTCCTTATGTCCAGTTTGTTCGTCGAGGCGGAGGAGCAACTTGCCACACTCGCGCTACAGTCGCTCGATACCCAAAAACTCGATGTAGTCGTTGGGGGGCTAGGTCTTGGCTATACCGCTGCCAAGGCATTAGACAATCAAGCGGTTCGCTCACTGCTGGTCATCGAGGTAATGGCGCCCGTTATCTCGTGGCACCAGCTGGGACTGGTACCGCTAGGGGATAAGCTCACACTGGATTCTCGCTGTTCCCTGATGCACGAAGATTTCTTTAAACTGGCGGCAGCATCTGGCAGTTTCGACCCGAATGATTCGGGCCGTTTGTTTCACGCCGTGTTGCTCGATATTGACCATTCTCCCAGCCACTGGCTGGACGAGAGGAATAGCGCGTTCTACACCGACTCAGGACTTGCTTCGTTGGCGGCCTCGTTGCATCCCGGCGGGGTCTTTGGACTGTGGTCCAATGATCCACCAGATGACGCGTTTACCGGGTTGCTGAACGAGGTATTCTCATCTGCGAAGTCGCAACGAGTAACGTTTCCGAATCCATATACGGGAGGTGAATCGTCCAGCACCATCTATCTTGCTTACAAAGAGGCGGCTCGCTACAACTGAGAAACTCCCCATTTCAATCAAAACAGAACCGGAACTCTTCTGCCTCCGGTCTACGTGCCCGGACCTTTTCTCCAAATTCCCATCCGCCGTGAGGAGTGCCTGAATAACAGGCAAGCAACCATTTAAGGTTGCCCGTTCCTAAAGTGCTACAACGTTATTAGCGCAGGGTCCTTTTTGAGTCTGGCCGACCTCAAATTCAACAGCCTGCCCATCGCTCAACGTAGCGTAGTCCCCGCCTGACTGGATTGCCGAGTGGTGAACAAAGAGATCCTTACCACCGTCATCCGGCGTGATAAACCCAAAACCTTTACCTGCATCAAACCACTTTACCGTTCCTTTAGCCATTACTTTCTCCTAGTTCCTTTCAATTAGAGATGATAAGAATATTTTGCTCACACAAGGATGGTGGCACTACTCGATAACATCCACGATTTGTCAAAATCCCAGAAAATACCAGTCCGTATTGTTCTGGACCCCGGATTATAGAGGTTAATACAAAAAAAACATGACTTTTTCTGCACAAAACGCGGTCAACCTAATACATTGCCAAATCGACGTTGCCCGACCTAATACCATTGCCGAGTGCCATGCAGGATCAAAGACATTTCCTGTACACCATGGAGGCGACCATCATTCTTTACTTTGATCTTTCTCCGGAGCGTTTACCCGAGCACGCGAGCAGATGCGGGCACCTGCAATCTCGTTAAGACATGCATACCGATGCAGAACCCACATTCAGCCCAAAATCAATCTTCCAAAGAGTCAACGTAAATCTTGCTGACGATACGCCAACCATCATCGATTTTAAGCAGATGGAAATGGTTGACATAGTCCGAGCCAAGCAAATTGGTTTCAACCAGACCGGCGCTTGCCATACGCCCGGCAATATGGATAAAACTGATCTCAGCCTGATACCCGTCTCCTGAACTCTTGGATGACGGCTCAGACTCAAGCTGATCGTAAAATGTTTGCGGTGAGCCAACATCCATGTCACCACGATAATAGCCAGACATAAGCGCTTTTGGATGAAAACAACTTTTTAACAGCGCTGTATCTGCGGTAAAACTACCTTCTATGTAGTTCTCTATAACAGTTCGTACTGATGCGTAGTCATCGGGTGATTGCACAAGGTTTCCCCAGTAGTGTGTTTTTTCATCGATGATCTTGTAACCCTTTTGGCCCTGAAAAAGCGCTTCAAGCATCCACGAAGGAGTCTATTAGACATTAATATTCTATCTAAAATGGTTTTTTAGAATGTGCTATAAGAAAGAGGCAAATCAATAGAAGTTAAACCAATGTGGAGGAACTCATGGCTTCAGTAGAAACAAAATCCTGGTCGAGCCCAGATGGCTCAATGACAC
>MDTB01072969.1_pt1 | contig 19657 bp, 21 predicted proteins | sample 811161 | NCBI WGS metagenome assembly MDTB01 (sample SAMN05326650, study PRJNA326480) | marine metagenome | isolation source: seawater | place: Mediterranean Sea | collected 2009 | reverse complement strand
ATTCCACTGCTGCTTGAGCAACAGCTTGTTTAAGTTGATTTTGATCCACGGATAACCTCAATAAGCTAATATTTTTGTTGGATTTATATTAACATGACGTCTTAGCTAAATCATATTGGAAATGCCATGCCGCTAAATTATGTGCAAAAAATTCAAGATGCTGAGATTTATGATCTTGCAATAAAGACTCCTGTGGATGAAGCGCCCCTGCTGTCACAGCGTTTAAACAACCAAGTATTGTTAAAGCGCGAAGATTTACAGCCGGTGTTTTCGTTTAAATTGCGCGGCGCTTACAACAAGTTATTAAACCTGTCTCAACAGCAGTTAGATATCGGTGTAGTGGCGGCCTCGGCTGGTAACCATGCACAGGGCTTAGCGCTGGCATCTAAAAAGCTGGGTATTAATGCAACTATTGTGATGCCGCGCACTACCCCGCGTATCAAAGTAGATGCGGTGCGCTCAAGAGGCGCTGAAGTCGTATTGGTTGGCGATAGCTATGATGAGGCTGCAGCTCATGCCACAGAGTTGGTTGAAGCTAAAGGCCTGACCTATATTCATCCATTTGATGATCCTGATGTGATTGCCGGTCAGGGCACTATTGGCAAAGAAATACTTGATCAGCTACCCAATCAGCTTGATGCGATCTTTATTGCTGTGGGCGGCGGTGGTCTTTGCGCAGGTATTGCGGCCTATGTAAAACAATTGCGTCCGGAAATAAAAATTATTGCGGTTGAATCGGATGATGCGGCCTGTCTTGATGCGGCTATAAAAGCGGGCGAACGAGTAATACTAGATCAGGTTGGAATCTTTGCCGATGGCACTGCAGTCGCTCAAATAGGTAAGGAAACTTTTCGCCTATTAAAGGATTTGGTCGATGAGGTAATTACCGTCACAACGGATGAAATTTGCGCCGCGATAAAAGATGTGTATAACGATACTCGCGCCATTTGTGAGCCCTCTGGCGCACTGGGTACAGCAGGATTGAAAAAATACGTTGAAAAACATGGGGTGGAAAACCAAACCCTACTGTCCGTTCAGTGTGGGGCCAATATTGATTTTGATCGCTTGCGCTATATTTCCGAGCGCACCCAGATTGGTGAAAAGCGCGAAGCAGTACTTGCGGTATCTATCGATGAAAAGCCGGGTAGCTTTCAGACCTTCTGTAGCACCTTGGGTCGACATGGCATCTCAGAATTTAACTATAGATATAACGATGACAAGCTGGCGCATATTTTTGTCGGCGTGCAGGTCAATGGCGATGCTGACCGACATGATTTGATTGCCGAGTTACAAAGCAAGGGTTACCAGTTATCCGATTTAACCGATAACGAAATGGCTAAATTGCATATTCGTCATATGGTGGGTGGTCGTGCGGTAGAAGTGGCTGAAGAACAGGTATTTCGCTTTGAATTCCCCGAGCGTCCGGGGGCGTTATTGAACTTCCTCGCGCAATTGGGTGGGCGTTTTAATATCTCTATGTTTCATTATCGCAATCATGGCTCGGCATTTGGGCGCGTACTGGTTGGCTTACAGGTCAACCAACAAGATCGTTCAGAATTAAAACAATTTTTGGATAACTTGGGCTACAGATACGCCGATGAAACCGATAACCCAGCCTATCAGTTTTTCCTAAGCTAGTTTTAGCTAGTGGGGGTGATCATTTCTTTTTCAGTAATTATATGATCGACCAGTATATCCCATGGCTCAGGGCTAATGCCTTTAATCTCTTGAAAGCTATGGGCCAGACCTACTAGGCGCGGAGCGGGGTACTGACCACACGCCTTAAACGCTAGAGTGCGATCATAAAACCCAGCGCCCATGCCCAGTCGATTCCCTTGGCGGTCAAACCCAACTAGTGGCATTAATAGCAAATCTAAACTCCAGGGCATAGCAAGCCTTGAGCTTTTTATACTCGGCTCTAAGATGCCAAAACGATTGCAAGCTAGCTGAGTATTTTGTTTAAAGTGAGCAAAGTGCAGTCGATTTATTTTTAGTGGGTGAATAACCGGAAGAAAACACTGTTTTTTTGATTTGCGGCAGATATCTACAATTGCTGAGGGGTCAATTTCGCCATCATTGGACAGATAAATACCCACGCGTTTGGCTCGCAGAAAAAAAGGCTGTGTAGTTAGGATAGAGGTGATTTTTTCAGACAGTAAGAATTGCTGTTCAGCGGAAAGAGATCTTCGCTGACTGCGTAACTGCTTGCGAATGTTAGCACCGGCCATAGGAATTAGTCTTGTGCGAAATCTTATGCAAAAAAATAACCCAAAGTGCCGCTGTCAACGTGGCCTTGAACCGAAAAGTTCAAGGGGGCGACCCTCGCAACAAATCAGGCGGTCCGACTAGCGGTATAGCACAACATCGTTGTCAAAGAGTTGCCAAAAAAATAGTATCGGCTCAGGGACTTCTTGACTGGCAAACACTTCAGGGGAGTTACAGTATACTAAAGCTGTTATGGATATAGCTTGTTTTTGTGGTAACTTTTTTAGACTTTCGGGTCAGAAATTTTAGTTGGTAAGTTCAAACAGGGCTGAATCAATTTTCGAATTCATAGTTTGCAGTACATCTGAGGCAAAAGAATTTTGCTCAGCCGACTGTTCCGTTTGAATAAGGTCATGGGCTAGATTTAGCGCCGCCATTACCGCAATTCGCTCGAGGCCAATAATTTGTGAGCCGCTGCGAATTTCTTCCATCTTTTCATTTAATAGTTCTGCTGAGCGCTCCAGTGCTTCTCGCTCTTCTGGTGGACAGTTAACCTGATACTCTTTACCGAGAATATGAATTTTTAGCGAAACACTAGACATAATAATTACTCCGCACTGAGGCTGCGCAGGCGATCAATCATATCTTTGATTTTCTTGCGCGCCATTTCATTTTGCTCGAGCAGTGTTCCTCTTTCGCCCACTAGGCCAGCCTCGCGCTCGCGCAATGTAGCGTTTTCGCGCTTTAGCTGCTGACAGGTAGCGATCAGTTGATCGAGCTTTTGTTCAAATTCTTCCGTATTACTCATTGATTTAGCTTAATTCTCTAGCAATTTTGATAGAATGGTAACTATAGGCATTGCAGCCAGTCGGGTCAATTCAGACTTTCAATCTCAGCGACTTATCTTGGGCGCGAATAACCTATAAATGGTAAGATACCCTAAATATTTATGAGGTGACACAGTGACATTTGAGCAGTTAGAAGATCTTTTTTATCAGTTAAAAATACAAGCCAGTTCTTCTGGGTTTCATGGATTCCTTTGTGGGCGGCTTAGCTGTGGTGCGGTACAAATGGAAGACTTAGTCAATAGCTCAACGGCATGGATGGGCTTAGAGGGAGAGACTGCTGAAGGGGCATCGAGTAATCTTGAAAGTTTTTATGAAGCAACCTTAAGTGACCTTCAGGATATTAGCTTTCTATTTCAACCCCTGTTGCCAGATGACGAGCTCCCTCTGGCGGAACGACTTATTTCGCTTGGCGATTGGTGCACCAATTATCTCTCTGGATTAGGTGAAGGTATGGGCGCTGAATTTGAGGTATCAGAAGATGGTAAAGAGGCGCTGCAAGATATTGCCGCCATTGGTCAAATTTCGACTGATCTCAATGCTGATGATGAAGCAGAGGAAGATGGTGAAAAGGACTATCTTGAGCTTGTGGAATATATCCGCATCGCCGTCCAGCTTATTTTTTCAGATTTAGACCCCATGGAAAAAGCTAAGCCTGAAGCTACTATTCATTAGGGTTGTCTTTAGCCGAACTAACTATGATTTCAAACAAAGAGTACGCCGCTAGACGTAAAGATCTTATGTCGATGATGGGACATAACAGCATCGCCATAATAGCGGCTGCCCCCGAGAGATTGCGCTCTAAAGATACCTATTATCCCTACAAGCAAAGTACCAATCTAAGTTATCTATGTGGCTTTGCCGAACCCAGTGCGGTTATGGTGCTTCTGCCCAACCGAGCTCAGGGTGAATTTATCCTTTTTTGCAGAGATAAAGATCCCTTGCGTGAGACTTGGGACGGCCATCGCATGGGACTCTTAGAGGCCAAAAATAAGTTGGGCGCTCAAGATGCATTTCCGATTGATGATATCGAAGATATTTTACCGGGACTATTAGAAGATAAAGACCATGTCTACTATTCTCCCGGCAAAAATAAAGCCTTTGATGGCCGCTTAATGCACTGGGTTGATGAGGTGTGCAACAATAGAACTATTGAGGGCAATTCAACCTGTGAATTTGTCGACTTAGATCACCTGCTGGGCGAATTGCGACTGATTAAATCAGCCGCTGAAATAAAACTGATGCGCAAAGCTGCAGATATTTCGGCGCAGGCGCACTGTCGGGCAATGAGACAGTGTAGCGTCGGGCAAAAAGAATATCAGTTGCAAGCAGAAATTGAACATGAATTTATGATGGCCGGTGCTACGGGTCCGGCCTATACCAGTATTGTCGGCAGCGGCACAAATGCCTGCGTACTGCACTATATTGAAAATCGTGCAACGTTAAAATCTGGCGATCTGGTATTAATTGATGCCGGTTGTGAATATCACAATTATGCGGCGGATATTACCCGCACCTTTCCGGTCAATGGCACCTTTAGCAAGGCGCAGGCGGCACTATATGACCTAGTGTTAGCCGCTCAAGAGGCTGCTATTAAAACCATTGCCCCCGGGGTAACTTTTGATCAAGCCAATAAAGCAGCTATTGCTGTAATTACCCATGGGTTGGTTGAGTTAGGTATACTCAAGGGTGAAGTAGAGGCTTTAGTTGCCGACGGCGCCTATCGGGATTTTTATATGCATAGCGTTAGCCACTGGCTCGGTATGGACGTACATGATGTGGGAGATTATAAGGTCGATAATCACTGGCGCGTCTATGAAGCGGGCATGTTGCTAACCATAGAGCCCGGCATCTATATAGCGGCAGATAACGCTGCGGTTGATAAGCAATGGCGCGGCATAGGCATTCGTATTGAGGATGATATTCTGGTGACTAAAAAGGGCTATGAAATCCTGACGGACGGCGTGCCCAAGCAACGCGATCAAATAGAGAAATTAATGGCATGATTCCCTTAGCTGACAGTAATCATCAATTCGATATCACCATTGTTGGCGGTGGTATGGTCGGTCTTAGTCTGGCGTTGTTACTCGCTGCGGAAAGTCGATGGAAAGTTTTAGTGCTTGAGTCTAAAGCTATCAGTGCTGAGGGGGCGCCTCAATACAGTGCCAGTTTTGATGCTCGTTCAACGGCATTATCATGGAGTAGCCGCTGTATTTTTCAGAAAATGGGTATTTGGCAAAAAATTTCACAGCATGCTCAAGATATTTCATCGATTCATGTCAGTGATCGCGGTCATTTTGGTATGACGCGACTTGAAGCAGAAGAAGCCGGCGTCGATGCCCTCGGCTATGTGGTAGAAAATAGCTGGTTGGGCGCAGTATTAATGCAACAGGTTTCCGAGGCCAATATCTGCTTAAAAGGTGATACAGCGATCAATGCCATCACCCCCAAAGCCGATTCAATGCAACTTGAAATAGACATTGAAGGCCAACAGCAGCAAATTGATAGCAAATTATTGGTGGTGGCTGATGGGGCTGATTCAGCCTGTGGCAAAATGCTTGGCATTAATCAGCATAGTAAAGCCTATAACCACAGTGCCATTATTGCCAATATCAGTCTAGATCAGGCGCATAATAAAGTAGCCTATGAACGCTTTACTGATCAGGACCCTATGGCATTATTGCCGCTCAAAGATTTTAACAATAGCCACCGCTGTGCGCTGGTGTGGACTCAGCCCACAGATCAGGCGCAACAATTAATGGCAGTGGATGATAGTGCGTTTCTTGAAGCGTTACAGACGCGTTTTGGCCATCGATTAGGTTTGTTTAAGCAGGTGGGCGAAAGAGTGAGTTATCCTCTAGCGTTAACCACCAGTGAAGAGCAGGTGCGCCGCCGATTAGTTGTAGTTGGCAATGCGGCGCATAGTCTTCACCCTGTGGCAGGGCAGGGCTTTAACCTTTCTCTGCGCGATATAGAATGCCTATCCCAGTGTTTAAAAAATCAGCCACAAATAACCGATGTTGGGGCGTTAGAACCCTTACTTGGCTATCAAAAACAACGTGATAGCGACCAGCGCAATACCCTAATGTTTACCGATAATCTGAGCAAATTGTTTGGCCTTACATCTCCGGCAATCGCCTTGGGTCGTAATTCAGGGCTATTGATGATGAATTTAGTGCCAACGCTGCGTAATCAATTTGCCCATTTTGGTATGGGAACTGGGCAATCCGGAGTCGATCATGGGTGATTGCCGTGAGTTTGATATTGTTATCGTTGGCGGTGGTGCTGTAGGCTCAGCCGCGGCAAGCCTTATGGCGCAGATCACCAAGAAAGGCGATAAACCCCAAAAAATAGCTCTTATTGAGTCACAGCTAGCACCAATTTTTGACCCTAATCAGGTTGATCCAAGGGTAGCTGCTGTCACCGAAAAAACCCGATCAATTTTCGAGCAAATAGGTATCTGGAATAATATAGTCAATAAGCGCGCCTGCGCCTATAAAGCGATGAATGTTTGGGATGCCGAGGGTACAGGCAGAATCACCTTTGATTGCAATCAGGTGCGACAGCCAAATCTAGGGCATATCGTCGAAAATTCCGTGCTAGTGTCTACTCTCACCGAGCATATGCAACAGCAGTCAAATATTGAGATATTTTGTCCGGCCAATATAGTGGATTATCAGCTGCAACAGGATGCTATAAAGCTAACCCTTGATAACCACTGCGTATTATCGGCACCACTTTTAATTGCCGCCGATGGTGCTAATTCTGCCGTTAGGGATCATTTTCAATTTGCCACCAAACAGTGGGACTATGGTCAACATGCCATAGTCACTACCATCAAAACCGAAAACCCCAATCAATTAACCGCGTGGCAGCGTTTTATGCCGACCGGGCCATTGGCGTTTTTGCCGCTCAACAATATCGGCGATGACCACTGCTGTTCTATTGTTTGGTCGCAGGATTCCGCAGAAGCACAACGATTAATGGCGTTGGATGATCAACAATTCTGCAAGGCATTATCTCGAGCCAGTGAGTACTGTTTGGGTGAGGTGCTAGGTATACAAAAGCGCTTTTTAATTCCACTGCGCCAATCTCATGCTACAGATTATGTGATGCCAAGGGTGGCGTTAATTGGTGATGCCGCACACAGTATTCACCCCCTTGCGGGACAGGGTGCTAATCTTGGATTTTCTGATGCACAGGTTTTAGCGCAAGAAATCGCTCAAGCCTATGCCCGAGAGGTGGATCTGGGAGATTTAGTCCTGTTAAAGCGCTATCAGCGTCGGCGCAAGCCAGAAAATCTTGCCACCATGGCGGCAATGGAAGGCTTTAAACGTCTATTTGGTTCGCAAAATTCCACCCTGCGATTACTGCGCAACTATGGGTTATCAGCGATTAATGGGTTGGGGGCGATTAAAAATAAATTAATTAAGCAGGCTATGGGGCTCTAGTAGTCATTTTGTTATTTAGACATTGTTAGGTTGGATAGGCTAGGTTAGGTTAGTGCTTTAGGCTTATTAGCTTAAAAGAACCGTTATTGGCCACCACATCAATCTGCTCAAAGTATGACTTGGCTTTATGCTCTAGGGGAATAAAGGTATTTACCACAAACAGTGCTTGTCCACCGCGATTTAGCAGTCGCTTGGTTTGGCTAAGAAATTTTATCGCCAACTGATCATCTACCGAAAATCCGCTATGGAATGGTGGGTTACATAAAATAGTATCAAACTGTTCTTCTATGCCATTGCCCGCATCGGTTGCTAGCGCGTCGGATTCAATATGGGTTAAAGGCTTTAGATTTTCTCGCACAGCTAACAGAGCGGCGGCATTATTATCGGTTGCCACTATTCGGTTAAATCCTAGTCCACTGGCGCTAAGGGCGATATAGCCATAGCCACAACCCAGGTCGAGCAATGATTGCGGTGCAGTGTTGTAGCTGTTTAAAAACTGTGGCAGATAATCGATTAAAAAAGCACTGCCGCGATCAATTTTATCCCAGCCAAAAATTCCTGGTTTTGATTTTAGGCATAAATTGTCACTTAACTGAATTGATCTCAGTTGCGAATAGTTTTTATCATTCAGAGAGTCGGTTGCAGTGGCCTGAAGTGCTATGGAAGCAATATAGGCTTTGCCATTTTTTTCAGCATTAGCCGGACTTGAAAATAATTTACCCGCCTGTTTCACGTAGCTTTTTATACCATCATTTTTTTCGCCAGCCAGCACTAATGTGGCATTGGGTTTGAGTATATTGGCCGCCTGATTAATCACATGGTGACTGGTGGCGCGCTCTTTGGATACGCGATATAGCACGCCGTCAAAACTGGCAGGTTTAAAGATACAAAAATCAAAGTCACTAAATTGGCAGTCGATAGCGGCCTGTTGTGCGGCCTGCGCGACATCAAAGCGGTTGCTGATAACTGTGATAGTGCGCTGATCGTTAGTGTGGATAGATGGCCAGATGGCTTGCGGCCAATTTTCATCGGCCACAATGAGCCAATGACCTTTAGCTACAGCGAGCTGGTTGATGAGTAAATCAATCGATTTATCCATAAATCTAGTCATTGGATGGAGGCAATTTCTTCGTCAGTAAGGGGTCTGTAATCACCCGGTTCCAACTCAGAGTCAAGTTCAATGCCGCCAATCTGCATGCGATGTAGGCTGACTACTTGGTTGCCGAGAGATGTCATCATGCGTTTTACTTGGTGGTATTTGCCTTCACTAATGGTCAGTCGAATATGGTGCTCGTCAATAACCTCCATAGTAGCTGGAAGGCAGCGACGTTTTTCACCCTCAAGGGCAATGCCAGCCTCAAGCTTTCTTTGATAGTCTTCGCCCACTGGGTTCTCGAGCTCAACCAGATAGATTTTTTTACAGTCGGTTCGTGGCGAGGTAACAATATGATTCCATTGGCCATCGTCTGTAATCAGTAATAGGCCAGTGGTGTCTATATCCAGTCGACCGGCAATTTGCAGTTGATCGTTGCGATGTTCATAAATAAGGTCAATAGCGGTGGGGTTGGAATGATCTTTGGTGGCAGATACCACGCCGGCCGGTTTGTTCATCATAAAGTATCGATCAACCAACAGTGTAATTGGCGATCCATCAATGGTTACGCTGTGGCCTGTGGAAACTTTTTGTGATCCGCTAGTAGCAATTTTTTCATCAATACTGACATCTCCCGCTTTGATTAACCTTTTTGCTTCGGAGCGAGATAAGTCGGTAGCATTGCTAATATATTTGTCGAGTCGCAACTTACTGTCCGTTTAAGATATTTGCTGCTTGCACCGCAAAGTACGTGAGAATGCCATCGGCTCCGGCACGTTTAAACGCTAGCAATGATTCCATTACAGCTTGGTCGCTATCTAGCCAATCCTTTTCTGCCGCGGCACAAATCATGGCATACTCGCCACTCACCTGATAGGCAAAAGTAGGGGCTTTAAGTTCATCTTTAACTCGACGCACCACATCTAAATAGGGCATGCCGGGCTTAACCATAATCATATCCGCGCCTTCATCTAAATCGAGAGCGCATTCATGAATGGCCTCGTCGCTGTTGGCGGGATTCATTTGGTAGGTTTTTTTATCGCCGCCCGCAAGATTGGAGGCAGAGCCTACCGCATCGCGAAAAGGTCCATAAAAGCTAGAGGCATATTTCGCTGAATAGGCCATGATTTGTGTATTGGGGAAGCCCTCGTCTTCGAGCGCTTCACGAATAGCGCCAATGCGACCATCCATCATATCGGAGGGAGCAACGATATCTGCGCCGGCTTGGGCATGAGATACAGCTTGTTTTACCATGACCTCAACACTGACATCATTCAGCACATAATGGGTATCTGCATCGATAATGCCGTCTTGGCCATGGGTAGTAAAGGGATCCAAGGCTACATCAGTTATAACGCCGAGTTTAGGAACGGCCGCCTTGATAGCCTTGACTGCCCTTTGGGCCAAGCCGTCAGGGTTGTAGGCTTCTTCGGCGAGTAATGATTTTTTGTCATCACCAACCACTGGAAAGAGCGCAACAGCGGGTATGCCAAGCTTGAATACCTTCTCAGCCTGTTTGACTAGCAGATCGATAGATAGCCGATTAACTCCAGGCATCGATGCAACCGCCTGCGACTCGTTGTTACCTTCAATAACAAATAAAGGCAGAATCAGATCATTAACATTGAGCTGAGTTTCGCTATTAAGACGGCGCGAAAAATCCTCACTACGATTGCGGCGCATTCGCGTGTAGGGAAAGGGGCCGCGGCTAGTTTTTAAGCTCATAATCGCTCCGATTGAATGGGTTTATTTGGTCTAAACTTTAATTAGACTGCGTATTATACGCAAAATGGACGTGGAGGACCTATGACCATTGCATTTTGGACATTATTAGCTGCGATTGTCTTTCCTTGGGTAATGGCATTTATCAAAAAAAGCGCATTAGCGTCTAACGGCAATTACAATAACAGCAGGCCTAGGGCCGGCTTGGAAAATCTTCAAGGCGTTAGCCAGAGAGCGTTGTGGGCGGAGAAAAATAGCTTTGAAATTCTCCCTGCCTATATAGCCGCGATTATAGTTGCACATGTTGCAGGGGCTGCGCAAAGCTATATTGATCTTATTGCACTACTATTTATTGCATTCAGAGCGCTCTATGCACTCTGTTACCTAATGGACTGGGCAACTCTGCGATCAATCGTTTGGACCCTTGGGCTTGTCTGTATTATCGGACTGTTTGTAATATCAGCATAATTCAAAGTTTCTTTAACGATCGCTCGGCAGCATCTAGTGTAAATTCAATATCTTCATCCGTGTGAGCCGCAGACATAAAGCTCGCTTCATAAGAAGCCGGTGCTAAATAAACACCCTCATCGAGCATATAATGGAAAAACTTAGCAAAACGCTCAGTGTCACAGGCCATGACCTGTTGATAATGTGTGATGCGCTGTTCTTCGCTAAAGAAAAAGCCCCACATGGTGCCCACGTGATTACTAGTCATAGGGATCCCCGCTTGGGTAGCTCTTTCGACTAGCCCCTTGACTAATCGATCGGTGCGTTCGATAACCGGATCTAAAAAGCCCTCTGCAGAAACCAGTTCTAGCGTTTTTAAACCCGCCGCCATCGCCACTGGATTGCCTGACAATGTCCCCGCCTGATAAACCGGACCCAAGGGGGCGATATATTCCATGATTTCTCGTTTGCCGCCAAAGGCTCCGACTGGCATGCCGCCGCCAATTACTTTACCTAAACAGATAAGGTCGGCATCGAGGTTGTAGTGCCCTACAGCACCAGTTTGGCTAATTCTGAAGCCAGTCATAACCTCGTCGGCAATTAGCAGTGCGCCGCTGTTAGAACAACATTCGCGCAAGCATTCCAGAAAACCTTCAACGGGTGGTACGCAGTTCATATTGCCGACTACCGGCTCAAAAATAACACAGGCAATCTGCTCGCCTATGTCTGAAAACACCTGATTAACCTGCTCAATATTGTTGTATGACAGGGTAATAGTGTGATCGGCCAAGCCATCGGGTACACCGGGTGAGCTAGGAACGCCAAGGGTTAAGGCGCCAGAGCCCGCTTTTACTAACAGCGAGTCCGAGTGACCGTGATAACAGCCTTCAAACTTGATAATTTTATCTCTACCGGTATAGCCACGGGCCAAGCGAATAGCGCTCATAGTGGCCTCGGTGCCGGAGTTAACCATGCGCACCATTTCCATACCTGGAACTATCGAACAAATTTTGTCAGCTAATTTAATTTCTAATTCTGTGGGGGTGCCAAATGAGGTTGCTTTATCTAATTGAGTTTTGATGGCGTCGACCACTTCCGGGTGATTGTGGCCCAGTAACATGGGTCCCCAAGATAGGACATAGTCGACATAGCGCTTGTTATCGGCATCATACATATAGGCACCGCCGGCGCGTTCAAAAAATACTGGCGTGCCTCCTACAGCGCGAAACGCCCTGACGGGTGAATTAACACCGCCGGGGATATGTTTTTGAGCCGCATGAAAGAGTGCCTCAGATTTTGAGGTTTTTTTGCCAGAGCTATTTTGAGACATGTATTTTTCCTGAGTTAATTAGATCAAGCCTAGAATTTTTGAACTTGCCTGAGCCATACGCTGAGAGCTTAGCAAGTAGATTAGCGGCTATCATTTAAATGGTTTAACAATGACCAAAATTACAATGGTCACCATAAAAATAACGGGCACTTCATTAAATAAGCGAAAGTAAACATGTGATTTTTCACTGCTGTCATTGGCTAGCTTTTTCATATGTGCCAAGCACATATGGTGATAGCCAATTAATAGGATGACAAAAACAGCTTTGAGATGAAACCAGCCTTGACTAATGTAGGCCTCAGGCGCCATAGCGACTAACCATAATCCCAAAACTACCGTGGCTATCATCGATGGATTTGCAATGCCGCGATAGAGTTTGCGCTGCATCAGTTTAAAACGCTCAATGCTGATGCTATCTTCTGCCATTGCGTGGTAGACAAAAAGGCGAGGCAAATAAAATAGAGCAGCAAACCAGCAGATTACTGCCATTAAGTGAAACGCTAGCACCCATTGATACATCTTATCCTCCTATCGCCTAATATTAATTGACCAGTCACAAACGCTATAATTATCTGATTAGACTAGTTTACTGCTATTATAGAGGTCTTAGTTTAATCTGGATATTTAAAAAGCGAGGCTATGGTGATAAAAGTTGGAATTGTAGGGGGAACAGGCTACACAGGTGTAGAGTTGTTGCGTTTACTCGCCGGCCATCCAAATACGGAGTTGGTCGCAATTACCTCTAGGTCTGAAAAAGGTAAACCTGTGTCGGCGTTATTCCCTAACCTTAGAGGGATAGTTGACTTAGCGTTTACTGAGCCGACGGTTGCCAATCTAAAACAGTGCGATGTGGTGTTTTTTGCTACCCCTCATGGGGTGGCCCAGAGTCTGGTGCCTGAAATACTAGCGGCCGGTATACGCGTGATCGATCTGTCAGCTGATTTTAGAATAAGAGATATAGATATCTGGGAACAATGGTATGCCCAAGATCATGCGGCGCCAAATTTAGTGGCTGAGGCGGTCTATGGTCTTCCTGAATTTAATCGTGATGCAGTTGCCAATGCCAAATTAGTGGCCTGTCCGGGCTGTTATCCTACCAGTGTGCAGCTAGGTTTGAAGCCTTTGCTAGAAGCGGGTGCTATTGATGTGTCGGATATTATTGCCAACTCAGCCTCAGGGGTGAGTGGAGCTGGCAAACAGGCCAATGTGGCAACTCTATTATCGGAAGCGGGTGATAACTTTAAAGCTTATGGCGCTTCAGGGCATAGACATCAGCCAGAGATTGAGCAGGGTTTGGCCGATATGGCGGGAGAGCCTGTAGGCTTGACCTTTGTGCCCCATCTTTTGCCTATTATACGAGGCATTCATACCACACTATATGTAGATTTAAAGCAGGATATGGATGTGCAGGCGTTATTTGAACAGCACTACGCCAATGAACCCTTTGTCGATGTTTTGGAGCCCAACAGTTACCCAGAAACTAGAACGGTTAGAGGCTCTAATTGTTGTCGCATTGCCCTGCATAGGCCGGGGAATGGCAATAAGCTAGTGATTTTAGTGGTTGAAGATAATCTGACCAAAGGTGCTTCAGGCCAGGCGATTCAGTGCATGAATATTATGTTCAGCCTAGATGAAACTGCGGGCCTATCAATGCCGGCATTGATGCCCTAATGTCCCAGCGTCATCCGCTGATTATCCATTACACAAGCAGCCAGTTATTGGGGCTAGTGGTTGCTGTGATTTTATTGCTAGCAGCGGTTGCCTCGGCGGGATTTTTCTATGGTGACAAAACTGCTGCGGACGATCGGAAGTATATTGAAGATCTCGAGATTAGCTATGACCAGCTATCCGAAAAATTGGCCGCCAGTCGTCAAGCTCTAGTCGCTGTAGAGTTAACGGCTAAGGTTGATGCCGCGGCACTTGAGCAAACCCGTCAGCAAATGCTCGATATGCAAAAGCAAATTTATCGTCGCGAACAGGAGCTTACGCTTTATCGTGAAATGCTTCAGGATAATAGTGGTTCTACCGGTTTGTCGGTTAGCGACTTTCATATAGAGAAGGCCGGCGAGGGGCTTTTTCAATATGATTGGGTGGCAATACAGAAAACCCATGAAGCGAAAAAACTTCGGGTTAATGCAAATATTTGGGTGATCGGCAAACAGGATGGTCAGGTAAAAACTCTGCCTTTGAACGAAATAGATGCAGACATAGATGATTTGCCTATACAATTAAAGCTAAGATACTTTTCTATTAATAGAGGGCTTGTGAGATTGCCCAAAGGCTTTAATCCGGAGTTTGTCAAAGTAACTCTGCGTTATCCATGGATTGAAAAGCCGCAATTTGATAAGAAATTTGTATGGCAAGTACAGGAGTAGAATGTTTTGTTTAAGAAAATTAATGCAGGATTAGCAACTATGGCAAACGATGCAACCACACTTATATCCGAAGGTACTCAGCTATCCGGTGATATAGTATTTAGCGGAACCCTAGAAATTTTAGGGACAGTGACCGGTAATATAGTTTCAGAGCAAAAAGATGCGCGCGTACGTGTTCTTAATGGCGGTTCGGTTGAGGGTGATATCAAAGCGGCAATTATTGAGGTCAATGGTTCGATTAAGGGCAATATATATGCACTAGATCGTCTTTGCCTAGAGCCAAACTGCACGGTTACTGGTAATATTCACTACAGCGATATGGAAATGCGCAGTGGTGCCCAATTGATTGGTTCTTGTAATTATCAGCAGATGACCCCAGCTAAAGAAATCCCAGCGCAAACTGCGGTGAAAAGCGAAAAAGTAAAAGAGATTCGCAACACTAACCAGCAAACTCTCGATAAGCAGTGGCAGTAGTCACTGCCAGTAATAAGTTAGGCTCATGGAGCAACTATGTCAGCAATTGAAACATTTACACCGTCCGCCTTAAACGTCACTGCAGGTGCAGTAGCCAAGGTGCAAAGTCTTAGGGACGAAGAAGATAACCCGCAGTTAATGTTGCGGGTCTATGTGACCGGTGGCGGCTGTTCTGGATTTCAGTATGGATTTTCGTTTGAAGACAGTATGGCTGAGGATGATACGCCAGTGCAAAAGGATGGCGTAACGGTACTGATTGATTCCCTGAGCTATCAATATCTTGCTGGCTCAACGGTTGATTACGAAGAAAACCTTATGGGTTCAAAATTTGTAATCACCAACCCTAATGCTTCAACCACCTGTGGCTGTGGCGCTTCATTTACTATCTAGTTAGTTCGGCTAAATTGTAGCTTTATACTCTAGGGTAGATATAGCCCGCCCAAAATAGTCTGCCTTTTTGCGCCAGTTACTTCGGCTAAATTTCCATATTGCTGATCTAGGCGCTGTTTAGCCAGCCATGCAAAGGCGCAGCCTTCAACCAAATTCGGTGCAATTCCCAGTGACTCAGTGCTATGTAAGCTGGGTATCTGCTCTGCAAGCTTTGTCATAAGTTGCCCGTTGTAGGCACCACCGCCACAGATATAGACCTCATCCACTGACACATTTAAATTTTGAATGGCTTCACAAATGGTTTCAGCGGTTAAGCTTAGTAGTGTCGCCTGAATATCCTGTGATGCTAGTTGTGGGAACTCAGCCAGCTGAGTGTTGAGCCAATGGTGATTAAATAATTCTCTTCCGGTACTTTTAGGTGCTGGCCTAGAAAAGAATTCGCAGCGCTTCATTTGTTGTAGCAGCGGTTGATAAGGTTCGCCGCTGGCCGCCCAGTCGCCATTATTATCGTAGTGCGTGCCAATATGAATTTGGCTCCATAAGTCCATTAGAAGATTACCTGGGCCGGTATCAAAGCCAATGCAATCATCATTGCTAGCAACAAAACTGATATTGCTGATACCGCCGATATTGACGATAACTCGATTGGTGTTGGGGCTAGCAAAAGCATATTGATGAAATGCTGGCACCAGAGGGGCACCCTGACCACCCAGCGCCATATCTTTACGACGAAAGTCCGCAACAACAGGGATGCTAGTTTCAGCTGCCACAATATTGGCATCGCCAATCTGCAGGCTAAATGCTGTATTGCCCCCGCCGGGCGCGCTATGGCGTATGGTTTGGCCGTGACAGCCGATAGCGCTGATCTGAGTGGGCTTTAGCTGTGCTTTGGCGATTAATGCAAGCACTGTTTTGGCATATAGCTTGCCGATTCGATGGTCTGTTTCTGCAAGAAGTTGTACGCTATCGTTTGGCGGTTGGCACAGGTCTAAAATCTGCTGCTTTAAATCCTGCGGCATGGCTTCACTGTAGCAATGAATCAGCGCAATGCCATCCTGATTAAATTTCACAGCGACGGCGTCCACAGCATCAATACTCGTACCGGACATAAGTCCTATAAAAATATTATCTGAATCCATGGAGCTACCCCTTACCTATTATTGGCCAGTTGAGTGGCTTGTTGGTTCGCTGTTAACTGTTCTAAAAGGGCTAAAGCCATACTGTTAAACCTAGGCTTTTCTGCCTTGGGTATGGGATTAGCCTTTGGTAGAGATACAGTTCTTGGGTTGCGATTCACGCCATTTACTAAAAATTCATAGTGCAAATGCGGCCCAGTAGCGTATCCCGTAGCGCCAACAGTACCGATCACCTGACGCTGTTTAACCGATTGCCCAGTTCGGACCTTTTTGCGGTGAAGGTGAATGTATTTGGTAATATAGGTTTGCCCATGCTGAATAAAAACATAGTTCCCATTAGCCTTGGTATAACCTGCCTCAAGTACTCTGCCGTCGCCGCTAGAGTAAACGGGGGTACCAGTGGGGGCGGCATAGTCTACGCCGCGGTGAGCTTTGATCTTTTTATGAATGGGATGTTTGCGACGCAAATTAAAGCCAGAACTGATGCGGAAGATGTCTAGCGGGGTGCGCAGAAAGGCTTTGCGCATACTCAAGCCGTCGGGGGTGTAATAGTTGGTTTGCCCCTTGCTATCGGTATAACGAACCGCCTTATAAGTTTTGCCGCGATTGGTAAAAGAGGCCGCAAGAATATTGCCAGTGTCTAAGCGCACGCCGTCAATATAGCGTTCTTCAAACAAAACCGCGAACGAATCGCCCTTGCGTATATCAAATACAAAGTCGATATCCCAGCCAAAAATATTGGCCAGCTCCATGACTGTTTTGTCAGGTATATTGGCTCGATTGCCTGCTAAATAGAGCGACTCTTTAATAGTGCCCTCTCTAAAGCTTTTTAGTACTTCAGGTTCTCGAATAATATGTTCAGAGACAAATTGATCGCCCTTAGCGCTAAAGACATAGGCTTCTAATGCTGATTTTTCATAGCGCATTTCAATTAATTTGCCTTCAGAGTCTATGCCAAAGCGAAGAACTTCGCCGGGGAATAGGTTTCGCAATGACTTGCCCTGTTTCGCGCTGGAGATACGATATACATCCAAATCATTTAATCCAGCGCGATAAAATAATCGTGAAAGATTATCCCCCGAAGCGACGGCTTGCTCTTTCCAGTTGATATAAATATCGGGCGCTTGGCTTAGCTGTGCTTCATCCGTTGTTAAATGAGAGCTAAGGTTTAATGTTTCGCGAATAGGCTCGTCCCCGACAATGGGATCGGGTCGCGGGTCAAAAGCCAGCGCAAGACCATAGGTAAGGATGGCTACCAAAATAAGACCGCGCCTTGTCATCAGTTTGACTGCCAAAGGGCGCAAGAGATAAATGGTGTATTGCCAGCGGCCCATGACAGGTCTCAACTTTGTTAGCGAAGGAGGATTCTAGCCTGAATAAACAATAACTTACAATAATAGGTTAGCACTTAGCGCGATCACCAAGGATTAAAATTGTTTTAGCTATAAAAAGTAACATTGGGTCGACAGGCTACCTAAAGCAAGATGAATGACATAAAATGTTGAAATTGACCGATCAATCTGTACAGTGGTAGCTTCTTAAATTTACCTGTTATGACTTTTAATAATGAAACATACCGGCCAACAACTTATACAGCAGCTTCAGTCTCGAGATTTAGTCGCACAAATTTCTGGGGATCAAGAGCTACAAGCCCACCTCGATCAGCCTAGATCTGTTTATTGCGGGTTTGACCCTACCGCAGACAGTCTTCACTTAGGGCACCTTGTGCCTCTGTTAGTGCTAAAGCGCTTACAGCAGGCAGGGCATACGCCCATTGCTTTAGTAGGGGGTGCAACCGGTCTGATTGGCGATCCAAGTTTTAAAGCAGATGAGCGCAAGCTTAATTCGCCTGAAGTCATAGCGGGCTGGGTAGATAAAATTAAAGCTCAGGTCAGTCAGTTTATTGATTTCGACTGCGGAGACAATTCTGCCATTGTTGCTAATAATCTAGACTGGACTGCCGAGTTGAGCGCTTTGGACTTTCTTCGAGATGTAGGTAAGCACTTCTCAGTCAATAGTATGATTGCTAAAGAGTCGGTAAAGCAGAGAATAGATAGAGAGGGCTCAGGTATTTCATTTACCGAGTTTTCCTACTCTCTATTGCAGGGCTTAGATTTTGCCGAATTGAATAAACAGTACAACTGTACGCTGCAGGTTGGCGGCAGTGATCAATGGGGTAATATAGTAGGTGGTATTGATTTAGCTCGGCGTCGCAATCAGGCGCAATGTTTTGGCCTAACCGTTCCTTTAATTACTAAATCAGATGGAACAAAGTTTGGTAAGACTGAAGCAGGTGCTGTTTGGTTAGACCCACAAAAAACCTCACCCTACAGCTTTTATCAGTTTTGGCTTAATGTCGCTGATGCCGACGTCTACAAATTCCTCAAGTACTTTACTTTTCTCTCTATAGAGGAGATAGATCAAATTGAGGCAGATGATGCCAGTGCGCAAGGGCGTCCTCAGGCGCAAGGCATTCTGGCGCGTGAGGCGACCGCATTAGTGCATGGCCAATCTGGATTAGACGCTGCGTTGCGAATCACTAACGCACTATTTAGTGGTGAGTCGAATGATTTATCCGAACAGGATTTTCAACAATTGCATCAAGATGGACTGCCTAGTTCGTCTTTGTCGGGTGAAGATTTAGCGCAAAAACCTCTAACCCAGTTATTTGTGGATGCCGGAATGGTTAAAGCGGGTCGCGAAGTAAAGGATGCTCTAGGGCGAAATTCGGTCTTTATTAATGGGATTTCTAAGGGCAGTGGAGACAATATGAGCGGCGAGCAACTATTTAGTGCCGACAATGCACTCTACGGAAGATTCTTTTTGGTTAGATTAGGCAAGAAAAAATACCATCTTTTTGAGCTTTAATGCCTAAAAAACAGCCAACCGTAAAATAATTCAAAATAATCTTAAATTCTTGTTGACAGTCTCGCGCCGGTCTGTAGAATGCGCGCTCCCAACAGAGAGGTTGAGGCGGAAAATTTCCACCAAAAACTTAGTAAGAAAATAATATAAATTATTTCACTTTTTACTGTTGACAATGGGGCGGCTATCTATAGAATACGCACCCCGCTCAGATGAGCGAATGTTCTTTAAAAAAGTAATCAAGCAATGCGTGTGGGCACTTGCAAATTGATAGAGATATTTAAATATCATAAGCAAGTGACTCATCGATTCATTTATGAATAT
>MDTB01051942.1_pt1 | contig 19662 bp, 20 predicted proteins | sample 811161 | NCBI WGS metagenome assembly MDTB01 (sample SAMN05326650, study PRJNA326480) | marine metagenome | isolation source: seawater | place: Mediterranean Sea | collected 2009 | reverse complement strand
TTACTTTTATTATTTGATCCAGAAGGATTGATGCCTGAATATCTGTAAATTTAAAATTTAATCCAGGTGAATTCCATTTATCAACATATTTATTTTTAATACCATTATTTTTCAAAAGATTTATTGAGTTATAAATATTCTTGTTATTTGTAATAATTGCACCTCCTTGCCCTGAGGTTACTATTTTACCCATAGAAAATGACAATGTACCAATATCACCATTAGTACCAACAAATTTATTATTGTATTTTGAGTAAAAAGATTGAGCAGCATCTTCTAAAATTAAAACTTTTTTTCTTTTTTTTATATAATTTACATCAACGGCTCTGCCATTAAGTTGAACACATACAATACAAAGTGTTTTACTATTTACTTTAGAAATAATTTCATTTTCGTCTGGTAGTGGTTCATCTTTTTTGGTGTCAACAAATATAAGTTTTAAATCAAGAAAATATGCTGCGTGAGCAGGAGATATCCACGACCTATCACTTATAATTACCTCATTTTTTTTTGGGTCATCTACTTTCATCTTAAAATATAAAAGAGCTAATAATATTGCAGATGTTCCACTGGGTGTTAAGACACAATGCTTGACTTTAATTTTTCTACAAATTTCACTTTCAACTTTTGCAGATACATTTCCTTGAGAAAAAAGTTTTTTATCAAACGTAGCTATTAAATTAGATTTTATTTTTGGTTTATTTATATTTATTTTCCACCAATCTAAGTTTATTTTTTTCATAATTATATTTTAATTTTTTTAAACTTAGGCATTACTTGAATAACGCTGTTAAATTTTTTAAAAGTTTTAAAGTGCCGCTTTAAAATCGATTTTTGATATCTCCAAGCTAAAATTAATATAATTGAGTTTTTTTTTATATCATTGATACTAAAATTTTTTACAAGAATTTTATCTTTTGGACTTAACATGCCTTGCTTAATTTTATTATCATCATACAAAAATATAATTTTCTTTTCTAATCTAAATTGATAAATAAGAGTGATGCACGTTATTGATGCTCCAAAACCGTAAATTTTTTTGTCTGAATTTTTTTTAAGGAAAGATAAAAGTTTTAAGTTTTGTGAATTAACATATTTAAAATATTTAGTATAAGTCAACTTATTATAGATTTTTTCATTTATTTCTCTTTTTTTCAATGACGATATTGATCCTGATTTTTTATAATTAGAGTTTTTTCGACATAAATAATATCTCAAAGAGCCACCTTTAGAGTTTGTTTGTTCAGCATGTACTAGTTTTAAATTGTGTTTTTTACACAAATACTCAATTGGTTTTAGGGAAAAAGCTGAATGATGCTCATGATAAATAAAATCAAAAACTTTATTTTTCAATAGATCTGCAAGATAGAAACTTTCTATAACGAAAAATCCATCTTCTGCTAACAATTGTTTGACCAATATTATCCAAGAGTTAATATTTTCTATGTTAGCAAAAACATTGTTGGCTGTAATTAATCTTGCTTTTCCAAATTTTATGTTAATTTTTTTCACAGTCTTTTTATCAAAAAAACTATTAATTGTAGTAATTCCGTGTTTATTAGACATTCTTGCAATGTGTTTAGCTGGTTCTATGCCTACGACCTTACATTTTCTGCTTTCTTTGAAATGATTTAATAAATTTCCATCATTACTGCCAATATCAATTACTAAATCATTTTCTTTTAAATTTAATTTTTTGGTTACATTTAAAGCATAATCTTTAAAGTGTTTATTTAGCGTTATTGATGTCTTAGTTTCGTACAAATAATTATTATAAATTTTACTTGGATCTACAATTTCAGCTATCTGAACTAGATTACATCTATTGCAGACGCATAAATTTAAATTTAACAAAGGTTGTTTCTTTTTAGAATTTTTTTTTATAAAATCCTCTCCTAAGGGAGTTTGCCTGTACTTATGTAACAATTTTATTGGAGATTTACATATACGGCATTTCTTTAATGTCTTGTATAATTTCATTTATTGAACTTATTTTTTTCAATCAATGTTTTCCAAAAATCTGGGAGCCTCGTACTTGGTGGTAAGATTGAATATACATGCTTACTATTATTTTTTTTTATAATTGCGTTTTCATTTTCTGTATTTACTCCGAGTAAAATAACACTATCATCTAAATTAACTTGCTCTGGAGAAAATATTTTCAAATTGCTATCTGGCACATATTTATTTTGCTTGTGTTTATTGTCATCAACAAAACCACTGATATATTTTCTAATTCCAATCAAATTAACAAAATTGCATGATCTTGCACCACAACCATATATGTATATTTTTTTCCTAAAATTTTTTAAGAAATTCTCTAATTGTTTTTTAAAGATGTTAAAATTTTGTTGATAATTTCTAATTTTAAAAAAATTTTGATTTGATAAGTTTGAAAATCTTATTTTTTTTTTATTTTTTTCAGCAAAAATAATTATTGCTTTTCCAGAATACAATGTTGTTTCATGATGAACTACCCTAAAATTATTACGAACTAATAATAATTCTAAGGTTTTTAAATTAAAATAATTCACATGTTCTTCCCAAAATGAATAGTCAAAATTTTCAAAATTCATATCATGATCAGGAACTTCCAACATAAGAAACCCATCCTTATTTAAACTTTTATACATTTCTGTAAGAAAATTATTTAATTTTGGAATATGCTCCAAAACTTGTCTTGAATAAATTAAATTAAATTTATTTTTTAACTTGAATTTTTTTTTGATAATTTTGTATGAAAAAAAATCATTTATTACTTTATGGCCCTTTTTTTTTGACTTGAGATAAACGTCCCTAGACGGCTCTACCCCATATACATTCCTATATTTTTTTTTTTTAAATTCTTCTATGAAAAATCCATCATTAGATCCAACCTCCAAAATTTGACTATCCTTATTTAATTTATATATCTGTATCATTTTTTCAATTAACAACCTTGCATGCCAATTATTTTTCCATGAGCTAGGTGTAAAATAATCTTTATATAAAATTTTTGGATTTATACTTTTGTATATTTGTAAATGGCCACATTTTTCACATTCTGAAATATCAAATTGGTATTTCTTTTCTTTTTCGGTTCTTTTTATTTTTAAATGATGAACAATTGGTTTGTTTCCAAAAAATAAAATTTTTTTTAATTTTTTTTTACATATATTGCAACTTATATTCTTCATATTTTGTTTACTTAAAAAAGTTTATCCTAATTTTTTCATTTATTGATTCTCTTTAAATAATTTATTTACTTTTTTATTGAAAGATTTAGATTTTATTAAATAATAAGTTGGATCATGTATATAAGATATTGAATTTAAATCTTTTTTATTTAATTTTTTTATAAAAATTTTTATTAAACTGTCAGAGCACCGTGTTGTGATTGAAGATTGATTTATCTTAGATATTCTCCCAATCTCTACATTAGATAAATCTCCAAAAACTTTCTTTATCTTTAATACTCTAAAAATTTTAAAATTTATAATTAAAATAGCACCATCATATGGTTTTGTGTATGAATTTACCAATTTTTCAATCGATAGATAATTCATTTTTAAATTAACAATCAAATCAGTTATATTTCTTTTTCTGAGATAATTTGAATTTTTTTTTCTCTGCACAATGCCGATAAAATTTTGTTTAGTAACTTTTTTATACACATCATAACAACCTTTTGAGGCAAGTTTCTCAATTTTTTTCTCCAGCTTATCAATTTTTTCGTTTTTTTTTATTTGATACTTGTATCTTGAGATTATTTTGCCTCCGTCAACTGTTTCATCCATAAAAAAAAAAGATAAGTGAGAATTTTTACATCCTAAATTTATTAACCAATGTAAGGGGTGTCTACCTTTATTCTTGGGTAATGAAGTAGGGTGAGATCCAATTATTCCAATTCTAGGTACATTTATTATTTTATTACTTATAATTTTTGGCCATGAAGAATAAATTAGATCCAAATTTAATGATTTTAAGAAACTGTAAGTACGATCAGAATTAATATCTAAAGTTTCAAAAAAATTTATTTTATTATTTTTTGCATAAACTTTCATATTAACTGAATTTTTAGGTTGAATTTTTTTTTTTTGAGATACTAAAATTAATTTATCTTTTGTTTTTTTTTTTAAAACTACGAAGCAAGCTAAAGTAAATTTTGAATTTCCTAGTACAGCAATGTTCATTATTTAAGAATTTTATAATAATAAAAAGATTTAAACCAGGTTTTAGTAAAATCAAAAATAGTTTGATAATTAAGTGTTTGAGAAGATCCTATATTCTTTTTATTAAGATAAATTTTTATATGACTAATATTATAATTTTTTTGACTCAACAGTGTTGGCAAAATCTCAACCATAATTGAATATCTACTACAATAAAATTTTAACTTCCTTAAGTCACTAGTCTTAAAAATAAATAACCCGTGCACATCTTTAATTATTTGACTAAATAATAAACTCTGAATAAATTGATTAATTGTTGTTAAAATTTTTCTTAAATTATTAAATATAAATTTATTATCCCTAAAACCATTTACTAAATCTTTTTTTTTTGAAAGCTCAAAAAATTTTTTTAAATTTTTTGATAAAAAAGAGTCATCACCTGGAAACCAAGTTAATTTTTCAAACTTTGCTTTTTTAATGCCAACTTTTAGTGATCTTGTTATTCCTTGATTTTTTTTAAAATCCAGAACTTTTATTTGTTTATTATTTTTTTTATATTTATTTATAATTTTAATTGTTTTATCTGTGCTTCCATCACTAATAACGATTATTTCATATTTTATCTTGGCTTTTTTAATATTTGAATTTATTAATTTTAGTGTAGATAAAATTCTTTTTTCTTCATTGAAAGCAAATACTAAAATAGAAAGCCCTTTCATTACTTCAAGGAAAGAATATCTGATTTATTAACTAATTTTTTGGTAAAAACATTTTTATGTTGATAAAAATTACCTGATCTAAATTCAAGATAAATACAGTATTTTTTCGTAGGTACTGCAATGTGTCTTTCACCTTTTTTGATTTTGCCCACTATATTTCTTGCTCCATCTATGTCTACATGACTTTTATATTTGTTGTTGTTGTTGAAAATAACTAATCTTAAATTGCCAACTAATGGAAAATAATATTCACTTGAAAATTTATGATAATGAACATGATATTTTTCTTTTAACATTATTAGGTTTATCATTACTTGTAAATTTGATTTTTTGGATGAATGCATACAAATTCTCATTTCTTTTTTTTCTTTTTTATAAAATTCTTTTAATTGTTTTACTAAAGAAACATCAAATACAAATTTTTTTTTTGAAAATAAAGCCAAGCTTTTACCAGAATTGTCTTTATCAAAATCTTTGAGTTTCATTAAATATTTAAAAAATTATAATGTTTAATTTATAGATTAATTAGTATAGTTAAGTAAAAAGTTATAGTATGATTGCAAAAAAAATACAAAAAAAATCTTTTCAACTAAGAAAAAGAATTTTAGATCTATCTTTGAAAGTATCAGCCCTGCATGTCGGAGGGTCATTTTCAAGCGCAGAACTCATACAAACTATCTTTGAAATAAAAAATGATAAAAGAGATAAATTTATATTATCAAAAGGCCATGCAGGAATTTTACTTTATTCTATTTTAGAACAAAAAGGTCTTATTAAAAAAAAAGACTTAGACAATTATTGTAAAAAGAATGGTTTTTTGGGTGTACATCCAGAAATTTATATTGATGGGGTTGAGGCCTCTACTGGATCTTTGGGTCATGGTCTTGGAATAGCTGCAGGCATGTCGTTATCAAAAAAATATAAAAACATTTATGTTCTTTGCAGTGATGGAGAATTAATGGAGGGATCAATTTGGGAGTCTGTGTTAATGATTTCTTCTTTTAAATTAAATAATATAATTTTAATTGTTGATAATAATGATCTTCAAAGTGCAACTAGAGCAACTGAAACCCACCCTAGTTTGTATCCTATTAAAAATAAATTTAAATCTTTTGACTGGGACAGCCATGATTGCAATGGTCACGATCCAGCTTCTATTCTTAAAAAATTAAAGAAAAAAAAAACCAATAAACCTCTATGTTTAGTTGCTAAAACAATTAAAGGATATCCAGTAAGTTTTATGAAAAATGTCCCAATGTGGCATTACAGGTCTCCAAATAAATCTGAATATAACTTAGCCATCAAAGAAATTGAACTTAAGATTAAAGAAATATGAGAAATAAATTTTCTGAAACAATATTTGCAAACATAAAAAAAAATAAAGATATATTTGTTGTTGCGGCAGATATTTCACCTTCTGGTGCAATGGCAAAATTTCAAAAATCAAACAAAAATTTTCTTAACGTTGGTGTAGCAGAACAAAATATGATTGGTGTATGTGCCGGATTGGCTATGTCTGGAAAAAAAGTTTTTGCTTACACTATTGCACCATTTAGTTTTTATAGACCCTTTGAAATGGTCAGAGACGATATTTGTTACCAAAACCTTCCCATTACTGTTGTAGGTATGGGTGCAGGAACAATTTATGCAAATTTGGGAGGAACACATACAGCTATTGAAGATATTTCAATCGCTAGGTCAATTCCAAATATGACAGTCATTTCACCTTGTGATCCTCTAGAATTAGTTTCTGTAGTTAATTATTGCTGTACAAAAAATAGAAGCCCAACATACTTGAGAATAGGAAAAAGTGGAGAAAAAAATATATCAAAAAATGCTGTGGAAAAATGGAAATTTGGAAAAATAAGAAAATTAATAAAAGGAAGAAATACTTGCATATTATCTCACGGCCCGTTATCTCAATTAGCTTATGATGCAATAAATTTAAAAAAAAAGAATATAAGTTTATATTCTTGCTCCACACTTAAACCTTTTGATGAAATTGGTATTAGAAAAATTTTTAAAACATATGATAAAATTATAACTTTAGAGGATCACTCAATAATTGGGGGTTTAAGTGATATTGTAACTAATTTGGCTTTTAAAAATGGATATCATGGTAAGATAATTACAAACTCATTAAAAGATAAATTCATTCATATTTTTAGTAATCAAAATGATTTACTTGAAGCTCACGGAATTTCTTTGAAAAAGATAATTAACCAAATTTAATTTTAAATATTTTTAAATTACTATTTAAGTTTAATATTATTCATTACTTTAATATTATAATACTTTATATCTTTAAATGTGTTGGTAAGTATTTCGCTTTCAAATGCATTTTTTAAATCAATAATCGCAGATTTTATAGAAAATTTTGTCTCAAAATTGAGTACTTTTTTAATTTTCTCAGATGAAATATGATATGATCTATTATCATTAGTTGGTGTTTTCTTAATTGTTATATCTTCACCCAAAACTTCTTTAACTGTACTAGCAAGTTTATCAACAGATACATTTTCAAAACCTACATTAAAAATTTCACCATTAATTTTTTTAAAGTCAGTCAAAAGTAGTAGTTCATAAGACCTCACCATATCTAATATGTGAACATTTGGTCTTAATTGCTCTCCACCAAAAACTGTTATCTCTTTTTTAAAATATGCTAAATTTGTTAGTATATTTACGATAACATCAAGTCTTTGTCTGGGAGAAAAACCACAAACAGTTGCAGGCCTTATTGTTGCAACTTGAAAATCACCTGTTTTAGACTCATTAAGTATTTTTTCACATTCTGCTTTAAATTTTGAGTAATCTGTTAAAGGCTCGAGCGACATGTCTTCATTTACATTTGGTTCAGATTTAATTCCATAAACTGAAGAGGATGATGCATAAATAAATTTTTTAACTTTACTAAATTTAGATACAGATACTATTTCAGGAAACGCATCAAGATTTATTGATTTTCCTAAATTAGGATTAAGCTCAAAACTTGGATCATTAGAAATACATGCCAAATGTATTACAATATCAATATCTTTTAAATTTTTTTCTAATAATTTTTTATCTCTGATATCACCTTTGACAATTTTTAAGTTTGGATGTGGAAATAAAGTATTTCCATACATAAATAAATCTAAAACAGTAACTTCATATCCTTTATTAAGTAAATAAGGTGTTAAAACTGATCCTACATAACCCGCTCCTCCAGTTATAAATATTTTATCTCTCATATCAAATAATGTTCCAACTCTTTTAAAAGTGTTGATTTGCTTATAGGTTTTTTATTACCAATAGAATTAACTGATTGAGATGCGCATAACGAAGATATTAATAAAGATAAATTACAATCTATTTTTTTATATAAACATATAGCTAATATAGATAGCATTGCGTCTCCTGCTCCCACTTTATCAACCACTTTATTTGCAAATGCATCCGAATAATAAAATTTTTTAGCCTTAGCATTATATAAAATTGCACCACTATAACCTCTGGTGACCACCAAAAATTGTAAATTTAAATTTCTTGATAATATTTTTAAAAGATTTTCAATTTTTTCCGTTTTTGACCTCATTTCGTATCTTAATTCATTTTCATTGATAATAATACAGTTTGCATTTTTATAATTTTGAAGACTATGATAACCTATATTTGATGAATTAATTTGCACATTTACAGCAACAAACTTTTTTTTAGAAAGAATTTTTTTTGCAAGATTTTTTGAAATTAATCCATGACCATAATCTGAAACAATTATTAAATCACTATTCTTTAAAAATTTGGCAAATTTTATCTCTAATCTTTTTTCTTCTAATGCACTTACACTGCTATCATTTAAAGAATAGGCACCAAATATTTTACGATTATTGATTTCATCCACAAACCTCTCCTTAATTATAGTGGGGGAGTTTTTTTTGCTTATAAAATCAAATAAAACCTTCTTTCCTAAATTTGTTTTAATAAATTTTAATTCGGCATTATTTTGCCCAAGATAACTGAGCAAATTAGTTTTGTTTACAAAACTTGATAAATGCCGGCATATGGCACCAGCACCTCCTAGATATTTTTCAAAATATTTTTTTTTTAAGACTAAAACTGGTTCTTTTCCACTCTTTCCCAAAGTCTCTGTAAAGTGATACTTGTCTATAATTACTTCTCCAACTACAGAAGTATTCAGATCTTGAAAATTATCTATTAGATTTGTTATTTGTTTAAAATTATAATTTTTTTTAATTCTTTTAATTGATTCTTTTTGTCTGGAAGATAAAAAATTTATGTAATTTTTCAGGAGAACTGTTGAGCTAAACTTCCTATCTGATGTGTATACAATTTTTCCATTATTGTTTTTAATTGCTTTTTTTTCTTCAAAGATTTTTCCGGTAATGTCTTCTTTGTTATTTTTATAATCTGGTCCCTTAAAATATATGTCAGGTTTTATTAAATTTATCACCTTTGTAGCTGATGCCTCATTTGAAATTACCACATAGTCTACTAATTTAAGAGAGGCTAGACACTCAGCTCTCTCCAAATGATTAAATACTGGTCTACCTGGACCTTTATTAACAAAAGTATTTTCTGTCACTGAAACAATCAGAATATCTACTTTTTTTTTTGCTTCTTCAAAATGTCTGAAATGACCTAAATGTAACAAATCGAAAACACCATGGCAAAGTCCTACAGTTTTATTTGATTTACTTAAATTTTTTATTTTGGAGTGAAAATCATCGATCAAAAAAATATTTTTCATAAATTTATTTTTTCTACAACATTTGTATAACTGCCCTTACCTAATTTTTTAATACCATCAATTAGCTCTACAATTCCTTCATCTAAAGAGTATTTAAATTTAAAACCAGTTTTAAGAATTTTTTGGTTAGATACAATATAATCTCTTTTATCAGGATCATGGCCAAATTCATTTAATACGTAGTTAAAACCTTCTATGTGTTTTTTTATATTTTTAGCTAACTCTATTTTAGTTAAATTTACATTCTCTAATCCAAAATTAAAAACATTATTCTTAAGTCTATCAAAATTTTCAATGCAGAAAATAAATACTCGAGCCACATCTTTAATATGAACATAATTTCTTTTAAATTTACCTTCAAATATTTCTAAATATTTTTTTGTAATAGCATCATAAACAAAATTGTTAACCAGTAAATCCAGCCTCATCCTTGGAGACATTCCAAAAATAGTTGCTAATCTCAAGGAAATATAATTTCCTCTTTTAATAAGAGAATTTTCAGACTTTACTTTTGTTACTCCATATACAGAGATTGGATTCAATGGAGATTCTTCTGTGCATGGTTTGTCGTGTTCAGCTATGCCATATCCAGAATTAGAAACAGGCAGTATTATCTTTGTACTTTTTTTTAAATTATCAAATAAATAGTTACAACTCTTATAATTTATTTGTTCAGCTTCAGTAATATACTTTGAGCAGATAGGTGCTCCAACAAGCGCAGCCAGCGGAATTACAACATCAAAATCATATTCATCTATAATTTTTTTTACTAATTCAAAATCTCTAACATCACCATTAATAAATTTAAAATTTTTTTTATCACTATATGGTTTTTGACCAAAAATTAATTTGTCTAAAAGAACAACTTGATAACCTTTTTCAAGTAACATTGGTGTTAAAACCGAGCCAATATATCCCGCACCTCCAGTTATCAATATTTTATTGTCCATAATTTATATATTAAGTACTTTTGACCCTTCGTTGCTTAATTGAAAATCGATTATTTCATTTTTTTTTAACTTACTTAAAAAAGAACTTTGTTTATTTTTTTTTACATAAAATAAAATAAATCCACCTGCTCCAGCGCCTAACAATTTACCTCCCAAAGCACCTGAAGAAATACCTCTTTTATAAATTTTGTCAATCACAGGATTAGATACATTGTTATCTAATTTTTTTTTTAATTCCCAATTTTCAGCTAATAATTCTCCAAACAAATCATGATTTAAATCTTTGCTAAAAATTTCAAGTGATTTAGATGTTATGTTTTTAATACTTTTCAATAAATGAAAATTTTTATTAATTTTATTTATTTTTACTTTTTCAATATTTGATGCTTTTCTTGTTAGATTTGTAAAAACTAGAAAAAGATTATTAGATATTTTTTTGATTTTTTCCTTATTATTAATATTTTTAACTAAAAATTTATTTTTTTTCAATTTTATCAAATTAAATCCCCCATATGAGGCGTGTATTTGATCTTGATAACCAACAGACTCTCCTAATATATTTCTCTCAAAATTAATTGAAAATTTTGCAAGATTTTTTGAATTATTTTTTACACCTTTGTGATAATCAATAAGATTTTTTAAACCTACTGTAAAAGCAGATGAAGTACCTAGTCCTGAAAAGCTTGGCATATCAGAACAAATGTGCATTTCAAAATTTTCATTAATTTTCTCCTTTTTTAAAAGAAGGTTTATTACACGATGCTTTATTTGGTTAATGTTTTTTACAAACTCATTATTTTTATAAAAAATTTTTATTTTATCTTTATCGATGTTATTTTTTTTTTGAAGCGAAATATAAATAAATTTATTTATTGTTGAACCAAGAATTAAACTATCATTTTTATTAAAGTATTCTGGGAAATCTGTGCCTCCACCAAAAAAACTAATTCTAAGGGGAGTTTTTGAAATTATCATTAAATTTGGATATATTCAGGTTGATTATCAAATTACAAAATTATATACAATTTAATTCTTAAAATTAATACTTAATAAATTTTTGAAAAATAATACAATTTTAGATGCTATAAAAAATTACGATTTATGGATGACTCTAGCTATAACCAAAATTAGAGTTAGATTTATTAGAACTGCTTTGGGACCAATTTGGGAAATTTTAGGTACAACAATTTTTTTGATATTTATATCTTTTGTATGGTCAAAACTTTGGGGTGACACCTTTTTTGATTTTTTTTGCTATCTTTACACAGGCTTCATTATATGGAAGGCAATATCCTCTATCATTGGTGATGCTACCTATCTTTTTTCTGATACATATTCTAACTGTTTTGAGAATATAAATATAAACCCATTTGTTTTTTGTATGTCACATACAGCAAAGAATTTTATTGTACTCATTATGAATTTTCCAATATTAATATTTATTTTGATAATAAATGACACTATCAATATCTCTTCATGGTTTTGGTTAATATATTATTTTTTAATTTTCTTTATAACAGGTGTTTCTGCTTCATTTATTCTAGCAGTATTTTGTCTCAAATTTAGAGACTTACAATTTTCAATTATAGTGGCGTTGCAACTTATCTTTTTTATGACACCTGTTATATGGAAAATTGATCAACTATCAGATAAAGCTCAGAGATTTATTATTGAACCAAATTTGCTTTATCACTACATCGAATTTTTTAGATCAAGCGTTTTATATGGAATTATAAATTATAAAAGTCTCACTATAATATCAATAACAACTCTGATTTTAGTGATAATATCACTTATCCTTTATAAATATGTTAATAAAAAATTAATATTTTGGATATCATGATCAAAGTTGAAGTAAAAAACCTTGTATTAAAATATCCTATTAAAAATATAAATAATTATCTTTTTAGAGCAAGAATAATTGAAAAAATTAAAAATATTTTTTTAAAGAATAAAGATAACAAAAAAATTATAAATAATTTTGAAAATAATATTACAGCTTTAAATGAAATAAACTTCTCAATAACTAATAATGATAGATTGGGTTTAATAGGTTTAAATGGATCTGGAAAAAGTACTCTTTTAAAATGTTTATCTAAGATTTTACCCATTGAGCAAGGTGAGATTAGTATTGAAGGTGCTGATTATCTGCCAATAATTCAACCATTCGCTATGTGCGAACCTGACGACACACTCTATAATAATATATTTTTAATATCTCAAATTTTAGGTTTTAAAAAAAAAGATATCGAAAATCAAATAGATGAGATATTAAAATTTGCAGAACTCTCAGATTATAAAAATAGATCACTTTCTACTTTGTCAACTGGTATGAAATTCAGATTTGTTTTTGCTATATCATTCGTTTTGAAAGGTAAAAAAATATTCTTTATAGATGAATTTCTGACAACTGGTGATGAAAGATTTCAAAACAAAGGATTTGATTTCATACAAGAAAAAAAAGACTGTATAATTATTTTATGTTCACATAGCAAAAGATTAATAGAAAAATTTTGTAACAAAATCTTAATTCTAAATAAGGGTAAACAAGTTTATTTTGGAGATACTGCCGAAGGTCTTGAAAAGTATAACAACTTAATTCAAAATTAAAAAATCTAAAAATTTTTTACCATGGTATTTTTTTTTTGTTAAAATTAAAAAAATTACCTGTATCACTTTTCTTCAAACTGTTACAAAACTTAATAAATAAGGAAACTGATTTTTTGATTGACATTTTACCTCCAGCTGATTTTGTTGCTACCCATCCTGGATGATAACTTACGAATATATAATTTAATTTTTTAAACTCAAAAGATATATTCCTTACAAAAGAATTTAACAAAGCCTTTGAGGCTCTGTAAACATGATTGCCCTTTGGTAAATGATGTTTTAGTTTACCTCGCTCAGTTATACTGCCAGACCTACTTGAAAAATATATAAATTTAGTTTTTTTATTTATTAAATTATTATCTATTAAAAAGTAAGTTAATTTTATTGGAAAAAGACTATTAACAGCAAATGCATCATAAAGTCGATTATTTTTAATTTTTATAATTTTAGTTGGGTAATTTATTTGGTCACTTGAAAAAAAGATTATTTTAAAAAATTTAACTTTTCCAATTATTTTTAAAAGTTTTTTTTGATCTAAGTCTTTTGCTTGGTTTAATAAAATATTATTTATTTTTATTAATTTAGGAATTTTTTTTCTAGAAATACCATATATATTAAATTTTTCATTTATTACATTTATATATTCTTGAGCAATTTCACTTGAAGGGCCAATGATTAGTATATTTTTTTTCAATGTTGTATTTAAATGGTTATGAATAATAAATATACTATTAATATCCTTTTAATAAAATGAAAATTTTAATTGTAAAAAATGATGGATTTGGTGATCTAGTAATTATTAAAAGTTTACTCAAAAACATTGACAACAAAAAAAATAATATTGATATTATTTTGTCCAACAATAATAAAATATTTATTAATCAATTAACAAATTTTAAAAATAAATTTGTTTTCGATTCATATGGGCCTAATTATATTCTTAAAAATAAAACTTCGTCAAAGGACAAAAAAATACTTACAAAATTAAAATCAAAGAAATACGATTTATGTATTGTTTTACGAAGATATATAAATGCAGAGCAGGTTGAAATTTTAAATAAAATTAATGCCAAAAAAATAATTTTGTGTCACCAATATTTTAATTCTAAAATTAAGCTCACAAAAAAATTTTCTAGAATTAATGTTCCTAAAAATAACATAAATGATTACGATTATTTTAATTACTTCTTAAAAAAATTAAAACTTTTTAAATCTAATGAGAGATTTTTTCTTAATAAAAAGAATCAACACAGTGATTATTTAGTTCTAAATTTAAGTGGTGAAAAACAATTTAAAAATTTAGAAAATCTTGAAATACTTTTAAAGATTATTTTTAATAATTTTAATAAAAAAATCTACATCATAGGTAAAACTTTAAATAAAAAAATAAATATTAAAATTAAAGAGAAGTTATCTTTAGTAAGAAATATTAATATGATTAATTTGTGGTCTAAAACAAATTTCAAAAAATCTATTAAAATTATAAAGAATTCAAATTATTACGTAGGATTTGATACAGGCTTGAGCCATTTTGCATCATTAGAAAATAAAAAAACTCTTATCATATTAAATTCTGGTGGAGCTAATAAGTGGTTTCCTCATTCAAAAAATTTGAAATCAAATACATCATACTGGGTTTATAACACCGCGTGCGCTGGATGTAATTTTTCAGGAAATTATAATAAATGTTACTATAGTATTAGATATTGTGTTGATAATATTTTTTTAAAAGAAAAGAGGTTAAATAATAATTTTAGAAATTTTTTAAAGGATAGATCTCCTAAATTCATAAATTATTCCAATAACAACTTTATTTCTACAGATTGGAATGAAAATATAAAAAAAATTGATTTTAAAATTATAAACAAAAAAGGTGACTTAATTGATACAAAGCAATCATGGAAAAATTTATATTTCATTATAAAAAATTTTTTAATTCTTTTAAAAAGTCTAAAAAGAATTTCTTTAACAATTAAAATACTAATTAAAAATCTAAGTGCCTTTTTTTACAAAACGATAAGTAGGTAATACTTCAATATAAAAGATTTTTTTAATTGAATTTTTTATAATATTTTTTCTAATTTTAGATGTGTATCTAGGGGCTAAATTAATAATAAGGTCACCATTTTTTTTAGGTAGTTTTTTTTGAATTTTAAAAATTTTTTTATTCATATTTATAATTCTAAGGTGAGTATAATCGTCAATCAGTCTAACTATGTACTTTTCAAGATCTAAAAATTTTATTACAGCAATAGACCCTATTGATGCTCCATATCCATAAATATGACCTTCTTTATTTTGATAAATGTTTTTTTGAATATCTTTTTTCAATTTAATTTTAATTTGATTTATTTTATTTATAAATTCTTTAATATTTTTTTTCTCAACTAGATCAAAACTTTTATTAATTAAATTTTTATTTTTTATATTAAAATTTTTTTTTATTAATATCGCCCTAAAAAAGTTTTTATTTTCAAAAAGTTTAAAACTTTTAATTTGTAAGTCGTAATTATTTACTAAAATATTCAAGCTTTTATAACTAAAATTATTTATGTGTTCAAAGTAAACTCTATCAATGTTTAAATTCTTTATTATACTGGGTCCATAATGATGTGATATTTCAATTTCTCCTTTGTGTTCTAAGGCTTCTGAAATTTTTTTGAAAAATTTTTTAATATTATAAATATTACTAATACAATCATTGATAATAATTTTTTTGTATTTTTTAGTTATCTTTAAATATTCATTTTTAAAGATAGTTTTATGCTCAATTTTAGATATTTTTGAAAATGTTGGTTGTTCTTTAGATATTTCTAAAATTTTTTTCTTTTTGTCTTTTATACCTAGCTGACTATACTTGCTTAAAAATTTTTTTTTGTAAGATTTATATAAGCTTTCTTCTAATTTAATTTTTGAAATTGATATGTGATTACAATTTTTACATAAAAAAATTTTAAGTTTTTTTTCAGAATTTTTTTTTTTATTGTGATAAATATTTATAGGAAATAATTTTAATTCGTAAAACTTATAAATTTTTTTTGAACAAATCTCGCAAATATCAGTCTGCATTTAATTATCCAAAGTATATAAATTCAAAATCTCCTGTATATCCGGACATATCAAACATCCATTTCCAAGCCGACTTATGAACTAAAGTTTCAGCTGTTAAAGCCCAGCACTGAACTCCAAATTGCTCTTTTTCATTTCTGAAAGATTCTACACATAAATATTTAGATTTTCCTATCCTCTCAATTTCTCTTAAGGCATTATATATTTCTGGTAATTTAAAGTTATGCAATGTTGTATTTGAAAAAACAAAATCAAATTCTTTATCCTTAAATTTAAATTTTTTTCTTGCATCATGAAAAGTTATTTTATTTTTTATTTCTTTTTTTGAATTTTTAATGGCGTATTTTGATATATCACAGCCAAATATATTTTTACTATTTAATAACTTGGACAGCTCAAAGATTAAAAATCCTTTTCCACACCCAATATCTAATATTTTTGAATCTTTATTTAAATCATAATCTATAATAAGTTTCTTTGCTAAATAAGTATAATAACCAGATATATATTTATATCCCCCATAACCAAATTTTCTATCTCCGTCCCAATATTCTTTTCCATATTTTTTTGAAATTTTCATACATTTAACTTTGTTGTTATTCATTCTATCAAGATAATTTCTTTTGGTTTTTAAATGTCTAAAAGAAACATAAGATTTTTCCTTTCCAAGAATAACTTTGTTTTCATTTTTTCTTAGATTTATTTGATTCAATATAAATATTTCCTCAATCTCACTAACATCTTTTTGTTTTTTTATAGATAAATTTTCAACAGCAAAATGACATTGTTTATTTTGATTTATAATTTTTTTGTAAAAATTAAATCTTATTTTTTTTTTTTCAGGTAATTGGAGCAAACTATAGAATAATATACCATCGTATTTTTTAAAATTTTTTAATATTTCAGCCAAAATATGTGTGCTATCACTAGTAGCATATTCAGTAGAGCTCATTAAAAAATTAAAATTATTTTTTTGACAATAATTTTTATTAACAATATTTTGAACATGTTGAGGAACTCTTTCAGTTAAAAAAGGTCTACTAAATATATAGCCTTTAAGCGTTTTCATGATTTAAATGGAAATTCATAATTATTTCCTAGCTTAGTTAAAATTCTCTCAGTTATTGGTAAAAAGAATTCACCTATTTTTTTGTCTGCATAGGGAGAAAATAAACTTTTAAATCGACAATTCATCGAAACTCTTGTCTCTTTTTCTTTATTAACAATATTTCCATGAGGTAAATTTTGATTAAAAATTAGGTGATTACCCTTATCAATTTTAATCCATTTTATTTTATTTTTTACCAAAGAATAAATTTTAGAGCTACTCGAAAACTTGTTTCCTTTCATTCTTTTTTGTAATTTGTCATTTTCATTTGGATCTAACAAATACATTGATTTTGTCTTGTAACAATCTACCAAAGGTAGCCATGCATTCACCTCGTAAGGAGAATCTCCAGACCACACATCAGAATGAATTGGGAGTAATGATGTTTCGTCCATTGGAAATTGTATACTTAGATTGATATTTTTTTGCATCATTAATTCGTTACCTGTTAAAGAATATAATGAGTTTCTTGCACAATTAAAGTAATGAAATCGTAAGTTTTTATCTTTATTAATATTAAAAATTAAACTTAACCTAAGCTCATTCAAGTTTTTAATATCAATAAATTTATGTAAGTGATTTAGGTTTATTTTTTTATTAGTATTTAATAATTTTTTTATATTTTTTAATATTAAGTCGTTAATATACTTGAACGATTTTGTACTTTCATTTTTGTTAATTATAAAGCCTTTTGAATAAAATTGTTTTGAGACTCTATTTTCTTTTTTTGTTAAATAATTCATAATTTTTGAGAAAAATGAAGAGCAAAGATATTTATGACTTCATTTTCTTTTAAATTTCTATCAAATTTAACTAGTTTTTTATCAATTTCAAATAACTTGTAACTATTGTTGTGTAAAAATTCTATTACCTTATTATAGTGAATACCATGTTCTCTTTCGCTAGCCTCTGATAGCTCAACTATTATTTCTGGCTTATCTCTTTTTATTATATTTTCACAACTTTTTAGAGCAAAAAGATCTGCTCCATCTATGTCAATCTTAATAAAACTTATTTTTATATCAATCAATTTATCTATTATTAATTGACCTGCTTTAACACCAACTTCTCCCAGTTGACACCTAACATTGGTGTCTTTTTCAAAATTTTTTTTTAATAATACAAATACTTCTGGTATATTTTCAAAAGAAAAAATTTTTCCACTTTTGCCAACTTTTTCTAAAAAAAGGTAAGTAAAAAAACCTATGTTAGCTCCTATATCAATACAATTAGAACCTTTTTCAAGTCTTTTATAAATAATTTCTTTTTCCCAAGAATTGTAAATTTTTCCATAAGCAAATAAATCTCTTGAAGGACTTGGGTAATTTTTTGTAGATGTTAAAAAAATTTTTTTATCATAAGTTATTTTTTTTGGTTTTAAGAGAGGCCAAATGCATTTAGATAAAATTTTTGGGATAATTAATTTATATTTTTTTATGTTTCTGATTATTGTAAAATACCTAATAATGAGTTCTCTTAATTTCCAATTCAACATCTAGTTTATTTTAAGTATTTAACAAAATTTTTATTTCATCAGATATACTTTTTTTATTCCATACAGGTGCTTTTTTCCAATTATTAATATTCTTTAACATTACTTAGAGCCCCACATCTATTTTTTTAAAGAAATTCTCAAAATTTGGATTATAAATGCTAATATCATGCTTGAATAGTTTAACTTTTTTATTTTTCCTCCTGTATTAAAATTATCAATTACATATATATTCTTTTTTTTTTCTAAAAGTAAATCAACTATATGACTATCTATAAAACCAGCACCACCAGTAACTAAGTAATTTTTTGACATTTATTGTAAATTTGTTTAATTAATCTTAAATCCTATTATAGATATTAATAATTATACTTAACAGTTATTTTTGAAAATATATATAAAACAATACCTACCAGAATTAAGAGTCATTTTAAGATTATTTTTTTATTATCATTATTATTTAATATTTTTTTTTCCTATTTTAAAGCCAATTCAGTATTTTTTTAGTAAAAAAAACAAATACTTAGTAATTTATGTAAACGATAATAATTTTAGAGAAGTATATTTAGCAAAACTAATATCAAAAAATTTCAAAGTACATTTATATTACAAAGAAAAACCAACCTATATCGACCTATTGGAAAAAAATAAAATTAATTATGATATTAGTTCTAGTTATTACATTTTTTTTTTTAATTTCTTTATTAATAAATCAGTAAAAATAGTATCTTGTGCTCAAACAAACGTGCTTTTGCCCCTTTTAATATATGGCAATAATATAATTGTTTCTATTTATGACAGTATTATTGGACA